>Ga0209939_1000005_pt1 | contig 174368 bp, 159 predicted proteins | sample SalPon2A_A_D1_MG_FD_185714 | JGI IMG/M metagenome (GOLD analysis project Ga0209939, IMG submission 185714) | Soil microbial communities from South San Francisco under conditions of wetland restoration - Salt Pond MetaG R2A_A_D1_MG (SPAdes)... | ecosystem: Environmental > Terrestrial > Soil >...
GGTCGGGATGTTCTCGAACAGCGCCCAGACCGAGTGGCCGTCCATGCCGTCGCCGACCGGACGTCCCGGGACCCCCCCGTAGAGGATCTCCATCAGGTAGTAGTAGTCGCCCTCGGAGTCCCAGCCGGAATAGAGCATGAAGGGGCTGGTCCCGTAGGACGCGGCGACCATCGCCTCCGGCGACTTCTGGCCGAGGGCGCCGCCGAGCACGTCGAAGACGCGCATCAGGGTGTGGGTGCGGCAACCGAGCGCCCCGGGGTGACGGGGGTGCAGGAGGCTGCCGCGCGGCACGACGACGTGGATCAGCGGGTAGAAGCCGTCGTTGAAGAGGACCTGCGGGTCATACACCTGGATCAGGTAGATCCCGATGATCATCTTGAAGAAGCCCTCGTGCAGGTAGAAGTTGATCGGGCCCTCGGCCTGAGGGTCGGTCCCCGACCAGTCGAAGAAGGCGTGCTCGCCCTCCCTCCACACGGTCAGCTTCACCTTGAACGGGCCGTTGCCGAGCCCGTCGTCGTCGACCCAGTCTTCGAAGGACTGCGGCTCCTCGGGGAGGTTTTCGACGATCAGGGTCCGCACCGCCTGGTGGGTGCGGTCGAGCAGCACCTGCAGCGACGCCAGGTAGGTGTCCTTGCCGAACCGCTCGCAGAGCTCGAGGACGCGGCGCTCGCCGGTCCGGCAGCCGGCGACCAGGCTCATCAGGTCGGCCCGGTTCATCTCCGGCACGCGGACGTTGGCGACGATCAGCTCCAGCGCGTCCTCGTTCAGCTCGCCGCGGGCGTAGAGCTTGATCGGCGGGATCTGCAGGCCCTCGCCGAAGATGGTGCGGGCGCCGGTCGGCAGCGAGCCGGCCAGCGGGCCGCCGGAGTCCATCATGTGGCCGAACTGCGAGGACCAACCGATCAGCTCGTCCTCGTGGAAGATCGGCAGCAGGACCAGCCAGTCGTTGATGTGGGAGATCGTGCCGCCGACCCGGTAGGGGTCGCAGGTGATCAGCACGTCGCCCGGCTCGATCGGCTTGTCGAACTCGCTCATGAAGCGGTCGATGTAGGCGCCGAACTGCCCAACGACCATGCGGCCGTTGGGGTCGGTGATCATCGGGAACTGGTCGTGCTGCTCGCGGATGACCGGGCTCATCGCGCTGCGGAACACGGTCGCGTCCATCTGGTCGCGGATGCTCTTCAGCGCACCCTCGATGATGTCGACCGTCACCGGGTCGACGTCGATGTCAGGAGTTGCCGCGGTCTTCGGCGCGACTGGCGTCTTGACGGTGCTCATCGAGATTCCTCCTAGCTCTCAGTCGGACGGATCAACAGGTTCAGGTCGGCGTCGATCTCGGCCTCGTAGCCGGCGAGGACGACCGTGGTCGAGTCGAACTCGGTGACGATCGCCGGGCCGGACAGCTTGTCGCCCGGGTTGAGGTGGGCGCGGTCGTAGATCGGCGCCGTGGTCCGCTCGCCAGCCGAGTAGACCTCGCTCTCGCCGACCTTGGCCTCGGCGACGCCGGCCCCGTCGGAGCCGTCGCCCAGCGAGGGCTCGGGGACCCGGCCGAGGGCGATCACGCGGAGGCTGATCAGCTCGCACTCCGACTCGATGTCGAAGCCGTAGAACTGCTCGTGCAGCTCGCCGAAGCGACGGACGAGGGCCTCGGTGCCTTCGGCCTCGAAGCTCTCGCGGTCGACCGGGACGACGATCTCGTGGCCCTGGCGCTTGTAGCGCATGTCCACCGAGTAGGCCAGCTCCTGGCGATCCTCGGGGATGCCCTCCTCGGCGAGCCAGGTGGAGGCGTCGTTGACCAGGCCGTCGAACAGGTCGGCCAGCTCGTGGGCGGTGACGTCCTTGAGCAGCCGGATGTGGGTGCGGGCGAACTCGCGCCGGTAATCGGCGACCAGGTCGCCGCGGGCGCAGAGCAGGCCCGGCGCCGGCGGCACGATCACCGGGAAGGTGCCCATGATCTCGGCGACCGCGTTGGCGTGCAGCGGGCCGGCGCCGCCGAAGGCGACCATCGCGAAGTCGCGCGGGTCGTAGCCACGCTGCACCGAGACCAGGCGCAGCGCCGCCGCCATGTTCTCGTTGACGATCTTCAGCACGCCCTCGGCCGCCTCGGCCAGGTCCATGTTGTGGCCCTCGGCGATCTTGCCGACCGCGGTGTGGGAGGCCTCGACGTCAAGCGTCATCTCGCCGCCCAGCAGGGTCGGGGGCAGGTGGCCGATCACGACGTTGGCGTCGGTCACCGTCGGCTCGGTCCCGCCGCGGCCGTAACAGGCCGGGCCGGGGTCCGCGCCGGCCGACTGCGGGCCGACCCGGAAGGCCTGGGTCAGCTCCGGGATGTGGGCGATCGAGCCGCCGCCGGCGCCGACCGAGTGGACGTCGACCGACGGCACCTTGACCCGGAAGTGGCCGAGCTCGGCCTCGCGGGTGACCGTCGGCTCACCCTGCTGGCAGAGCGCCACGTCGGTCGAGGTGCCGCCCATGTCGAAGGTGAGGACGTCCGGGAAGCCGGCGCGACGAGCCGCTGCCAGCGCCCCGGCGACACCGCCGGCGGGGCCGGAGAGGATCCCGTAGATCGGGTTGCGGCGCGCGACCTCGGCGCTCATCATCCCGGCGTCGGACTTGAGGATGTTGAGCGGGCCGTCGACGCCGATCTCGCCCAGACCCTCCTCGAGGGTGTTGACGTAGCCGGCGACGCGCGGCCGCACGTAGGAGTTCATGCAGGCGGTCAGCGTCCGCTCGTACTCCCGGAACTCGGGGAAGACGTCGGAGGAGATCGTCACCGGCACGTCCGGGTAGCTCGACGCGAGGGCGTCGCGGACCTGGCGCTCGTGGTCGGGGTTGGCGAAGGAGTTGATCAGCGAGACGGTCAGCGACTCGACGCCGGAATCGATCAGCTCACCGGCGACCCGCTTCACCTCCTCGGCGTCGATCGGGGCGATCTCCTTGCCGACGGCGCTCATCCGGCCGCCGACCTCGCGAGTGTCCTCCAGGGCCGCGGGCGGGTCCGGCTTGATCATCGTCAGCCAGCCGTGCAGCGGCCCCGGGGTGTGGGAGCGGGCGAGGTGGAGGATCTGGCCGAAGCCCTCGGTCGTGATCAGGCCGACCCGCGCGCCGTCGGACTCGAGCACCGCGTTGGTCGCGACCGTGGTGCCGTGGACGACCGAGTTGATGTTCTCCGCGTCGAGGCCGGTCCGGTCCAGCACCCGGCGCACGCCGTTGAGGATCGCCTCCGCCGGGTTGGACGGAGTCGACGGGACCTTGTCCCGGTACATCTGTCCTTCGCCCTCGGGGGCCAGCAGGAGGTCCGTGAAGGTCCCCCCCACGTCCACTCCGAGCCTGTACTTTTCCGCGCCGTTGCCGTTCTGGGCCATCGTCAATCTCACCTTTCGCTTGAGTCGCTTGAAGTTCCGGCACGGGTGGTCCCGCGCTCGTTTTCAGTCACGTAGCACTGCTCGAGCAGCCGCTCCTCGGTCAGCGAGCCGCCGCGGAGCTCGGCGACCGTGCGACCGTCCCGGAAGACGATCACCCGGTCGCAGATGTGCGCGAGGTCCTCGTACTCGGGGCTCGCGATCACGACCGACGCTCCCGCGTCGGCCGCTTCCTTGATCCGCAGGAAAACCTGCTTCTTCGCCCCGACGTCGATGCCCCGGGTCGGGTCGTGCAGGAGCAGAAGGCTAGGCGAGGTGGCGAACCACTTGCCGAGCAGCGCCTTCTGCTGGTTGCCGCCGCTGAGGGTGGCGAAGACCCGCTCCGGCTCCGGCGGCACGACGTCGAACTCGTCGAGCATCGCCTCGGTCGCGTTGCGCTCCCTGCCCACCCGCAGCAGGCCGCCGGAGAAGTAGCTGGAGAGCGAGGTCAGGGTGACGTTCTCGCGCACCGTCGCCTCGCCGGCGCCGCCGTTGGCCAGCCGGTCGGCCGGCAGCAGCGCCATCCCGGCCGCCACCGCTTCGCGGGCCGAGAAGCTCGAGAGCTCGCGTTCGACCCCGCCGAAGCTGAGCATCCCGTCTTCGACCGGGGCATCGCCGAACATCGCGTAGGGCACCTCTTCGTAGCCCATGCCGAGCAGCCCGGTGACGCCGAGGATCTCCCCCTCGCGGACGTCGAAGGAGACGTCGTCGATCGTCGCGGCGCGCAGGCCGCGGACGCTGACCGCGACCCCGCCGGTCGCCTCGTGGTGGTCGGGGTAGAGCTTGTCCAGCGAGAAGCCGACGATCTTCTCGATCATCTGGTCCTCGGAGAGGCTCGCGGTGTCGTGGGTGCCGATCAGCTTGCCGTCGCGCAGCACCGTCACCCGGTCGGTGATCGCCGCCACCTCGTCGAGGCGGTGGGTGACCAGGATCACCGCGACGCCGCGCGCGGAGACCTCGCGGATCGCAGCGAAGAGCTGGTCGACGCCGTCCTTGGGCAGGTAGGCGGTCGGCTCGTCGAGGACCAACAGGCCGGCCTTCACGCCTCGCAGCCGGTCGATCGCGCGCAGGATCGCGAGCCGCGCCTGGTCGACCTCGTCGAGGTCGCCGATCCGGGCGTCGGTGCGAACCGAGATGTCGAAGGACTCGAGCATCTCTCGCACCCGCCGGTGCTCGTACTTCCAGGGGATCCGCCAGCCGAGCCGGTGGTCGTAGCGGCCCATCAGCATCGTCTCGGCCACCGTCATCGAGTCGACCAGGCCGAGGTCCTGGTGGACGAAGCTCATCCCCAGCGCCGCCGAGTCGCCGCCCTGCAGGGGCAGTTCGATCTCTTCGCCGTGAACCTCCAGCGAGCCGCCGGGGTCGGGAGCGTGGTAGCCCGAGAGGATCTTCACCAGGGTCGACTTGCCGCACCCGTTCTGGCCCAGCAGGCCCCGCACCTCGCCGCTCATCAGGTCGAGGTCGACGCCCTGCAGGACCGTCTTGCCGGCGAAGGTCTTGCCGAGGCCGCGGGCCCGCACGAACGGGACCGCCGCGGTGCCTTGCCCGTTTTGCCTTGTCGTCTCCATCGCTTCTCCCTCCAGCTCGATCTCGGTCTCGCTCTCGCCCATCTCCCTCAGCGCAGCCGCCTGCGGCCGAGGACCACCGAGAAGGCGACCGCGACAACCAGCGAGCCGCCGTAGAAGACCTGTTCGACCCAGCCCGTGTAGCCGAGGAGGTTGAGCCCGGTGATCCCGGTGACCAGGAAGTAGACGGCGATGAAGGAGCCGATCGCGTTGAACCGCCCGGGGCTGATCACGGTGCTGCCCAGGAAGGCGCCGGCGAAGGCCGGCAGCAGGTAGGCGGGCGCCGTGTTGGGCGAGGAGGAGCCCAGCTGCCCGGCGAGCAGGACCCCGGCCAGGGCGCTCAGCACCCCGGTGATGATCAGCGCCGAGGTGCGGATCCGGTTGACCGGCAGCCCGGAGAGGCGGCCGACGTTGCGGTTCACCCCAATCACGTACAGGTAGCGGCCAAACGGCGTGTAGGAGAACACGTACCAGGTGATGAGGGTCAGCGCGACGGCGTAGTAGAAGATCATCGGTAGGCCGAATAGAGAGGTGGTAGCGGCATCGACCAGGGTCGGTGAGATGCCGCTGGTCACCGAGTTGTTGATTCCGACACCGGCGCCGACCAGCAGCGTGCCCATTCCGAGCGTCGCGATGATCGACTCGACCCCGACCACGATCACCAGGAAGGCGTTGATCAGGCCGACCAGGGCGCCGACCCCGAGCGCCACCAGGACGGTGAGCCCGATCGGCCAGCCGTGCAGCACGTTGAGGTAGCCGACCAGGACCAGCGAGAGGCTCATCACACCGGCCACCGAGAGGTCGAACTCACCGGCCCGCAGCGAGTACAGCATCCCGATCGTCAGCACCAGCAGCACCGCCTGGGAGCCGAGGATCGACTGCAGCGTGGCGGTGGTCGGGAAGGTGTCCGGCAACAGGGCCGCGAACAACCCGATGATCGCCACCCAGACGACCAGCAGCCCATAGCGGCTGGCCAGTTCGGGCCAGTCCACGGAGCTCAGGCCGCTGGGGGGCTCGGCGCCGCCGGTCGGCGGCACGGTCTCTTTTTCGGCACTCTTGACGCTCACCTTTGCTCCTCCTCGTTCTCCTCGTCGCCGACCGCGTCGTAACGCAGCCGCAACTCGTCCCAGGCCCCGGCGCCGACGCGCTGGAATGCCTCCTTGACGCTCAGATCCTTCGGCGGCGCGGGGTGAGCGCCGGTCTCCTGGACCTCTTCCAAGCTCACCTCGCAGGCGCCGATCACGGTCATCAGCAGCAGCCCGGGAAGGATCGCGATCTTGTAACCCAGCTCTTCCAGCGTCGGGATGTCGACCATCGGCGACTTGCCGCCGCGGGCGACGTTGTGAAGACAGGGGCCCTCGACCAGGCGCGGCAGGTCGGCGATCTCCTGGTCGCTTTCCAGCGCCTCGACGAAGGCGACGTCGGCGCCGGCCTCGATCGCCAGGTTGACCCGCTCCACCGCCTCGTCGAGCCCCATCAGCGAGCGCGCGTCGGTGCGCGCGACGATCACCGTAGCGGGGTCGCGGCGGGCGTCGGCGGCGGCCCGGATCTTGCTGGCGAAGTTCTCGCGCGAGGTGATTTCCTTGCCGTCGAGGTGGCCGCAGCGCTTCGGGAAGGTCTGGTCCTCGATCTGGATCGCGGCGACGCCCTTGCGCTCGAACTCGCGGACGGTGCGGATCACGTTGAGCTCGTTGCCGTAGCCGGTGTCGGCGTCGGCGATCAGCGGGATGCGGACCGCGCCGGCGACCTGGGCGGCGCTCTCGACCACCTCGGTCATCGTCGCCAGGCCGTAGTCGGGCAACCCGTGCTTGGCCGCCGTCGCGCCGCCCGAGAGGTAGACGGCGCCGAACCCGGCGCGCTCGATCAGCATCGCGGTCAGGCAGTCGTAGGCGCCCGGGGCGACCAGCATCCCCGGCGACTCGAGCTGCTTGCGCAGCAGGTTGGCGTGGTCGTTGGTCCATTCGCTCATCGCACGTGTCCCCCCGCTTCGAGTTGCGCCCGCAGCCCGCCAGCGGCGAGGATCTCCTGCAGCAGCCCGGGCGTTGGGGGCCCCTGCAGCTCGGCGCCGGTGTCGCGGTTGGCGACCCGGCCGGCCCCGATGTCGACGGCGAGCACCTGGCCCTCCTCGACGGCACCGCAGACCCCCGCGCACTGGACGGCGGGGAGCCCGGAGTTGATGCTGTTGCGGTAGAAGAGATCGCTGATCGAGTCGGCGACGATGCACCGGATCCCGAGGTCCATCAGCAGCGGCGGCACGGCGCGGGCCGAGCCGGTGCCGAAGTTGCGGCCGGCGACGAGGACGTCGCCCTCGCCCACTTCCTCGGCCCAGCCGGGCCGGACCGCGGAGAGCACCGCGGCCGCCTGCTCGGCCCGCGAGAGCCGGAAGGTCGAGGAGGGCATCAGGACGTCGGTGTTGATGTTGGCCTCCGGGAAGACCCAGGCCCGACCCTCGATCGACGCCAGCGCGGCTGCCATCTCAGGCGCCTCCCCGCGAGAGGAAGGGGCGCGGGTCGACGATCTCGCCCTCAACCGCCGAGGCGGCGACGGTCGCCGAGGAGCCGATGTAGATGCTCGCGTCGGGGCTGCCCATGCGGCCTTTGAAGTTGCGCGTGCTGGAGGTGATGCAGACCTCGCCCGGCCCGACCAGGCCCATGTGGCCGCCGTAGCAGGCGCCGCAGGTCGAGTTGGTGACCACCGCGCCGGCTTCGGTCAGGGTGCCGACGTAGCCGTGGCGGACCGCTTCCAGGTAGACCCGCTGCGAGGCCGGGGTGACGATCAGGCGGACCCCCTTGGCGACCTTGCGGCCGGCGAGAATCTCCGCCGCCACCCGGATGTCCTGCAGCTTGCCGTTGGCGCAGGAGCCGATGAAGGCCTGGTCGATCTTCACGCCGCTCTCCAGGTCGGCGACAGGCAGCGTGTTCCCCGGCACGAAGTCGGGGCGCGAGACGTGCGGGGAGAGGGCGTCGAGGTCGACCCGGTGGCGGGCCGCGTACTCGGCGTCGGGGTCGCTCTCGACCGGAGTCAGCGGCTCCTCGGAGATCCCGGCGAGGAAGTCGCGAATCAGCTCGTCGGCCGGGAACAGCGCGAAGTTGGCGCTGATCTCGGCGCACATCGTCGCCAGCGTCGCCCGGTCGTCGAGCGGCATGCTGGCCAGGCCGGAACCGCCGAACTCGACGTCGTGGCCCTCGGCGCTGCCGTGGGCGCCGGCGATGTGGAGGAAGACGTCCTTGCCGAAGACCCCGGCCGGCAGCGCCCCGGTCAGGTCGAAGGCGACCGTCGGCGAGGCCCGGAACCAGGCCTTGCCGGTGCTGACGATGCCGACGATCTCCAGCGGGCCGAGGCCGCGGGCGGCGCAGTTGAAGACGCCGGAGGCGATCGTGTGGGAGTCGGCGCAGGCGAGCAGCTGGCCCGGCCGGGCCAGCCCGTTCTCGAGGATCACCTGGTGGCAGATGCCATGCTCGCCGACGTCGTAGAAGCGTTCGATCCCGAACTCGCGCACGAACTCGCGGGCCCGCGAGTGACCCGCCGCGTCGTCGATCGTCGGCGCCGGGACCGTGTGGTCCATCACCACCGCGACCTTTTCCGGGTCCGCGACCCGGGCCGGCATCACCTGGTGGTTGGCGAGACTGATGTCCAGCTCCACCGTCATGTCGACGTCGCAGACGACGATCTCGCCCGGCTCGACCGAGTCGACCCCGGCACGGGAGGCGAGGATCTTCTGCGCCATCGTCATCCCCATCGGGTTGTCCCTCCCTGGAGAAACGGCTTCACAGCGCGGTTTGAGGCGCGCTCGGCGATGACGTTTTCGTTGGCGTTCATGGTTGAGACCGAGGCTGATGGGACTGGAATAACGTCGTGCGACACAGTATCATATTGAAAATATGTATCGACAGACCTGATTTGGTCTTATATTGGAAGTTATCTCGCCATGAGCCAGCAACCTCGCAAACAACGCAAGGGACGTGAGAATCAGCGCTGGCGCACCCGAAACGCGCTGCTGGATGCGACCCGCGAGCTGTTGACCGAGGGCATCGAGCCGACCGTCGCCGAGGCGGCCGACGCCGCCCGCGTCTCCCGCACCACCGCCTACCGCTACTTCCGCAGCCAGGAACAGCTGCTGCTCGAGGCTTCGCTGGAGGGCAAGATCATCCCCGAGCTGGACAACGTCTCGGAGGAGATCGGCGAGTCCACCGACCCCTACGAGCGGCTCGACCGCCTGATCGAGCGCTTCGAGCAGATCGTCGCCAAACACGACGGCGAGGTCCGCACGCTGCTGCGGCTAACCCTGGAGGAGCCGGGGGGCCGCTGGGCGCGGCGCGAGAACGGCCCCTACCGGCCGGCCTGGCTGGAACAGGTGCTCGAGGTCCTGCCCGAGGACGTCGACCCGGCGTTGCGCAGCCGGTTGCTGCACGGGCTCTCGATCTGCATGGGCCCGGAGGCCCACATCATGCTGCACGACATCTACGGCCTCGACCCGAGCGAATCGGCCCGGGCCTGCCGCTGGGCCGCGGCGGCGATCCTCGGAGCGGCGCTGCGCGAGGCCGGCGTCGAGTCCGAGCCGGAGGACGAGAAGGTGGCGCCGTGATCCCCCTCGCCCTGCACATCCCCGACGGCTTTCTCAGCCCCGGCGTCGCCGCCGCGGCGGCGACGCCGGCGGCGCTCGCGGTCGGCGTCGGCGTCCGCGTCGCCGAGCGCAACCTCGACGAGAGCAGGGTGCCGCTGCTCGGCGTGGTCGCCGCCTTCGTCTTCGCGGCGCAGATGCTCAACTTCCCGGTCGCCGGCGGGACCAGCGGCCACTTCCTCGGCGCCACCCTGGCCGCGGTCCTGCTCGGCCCCTGGCTGGCCTGCCTGACGATGGCGGTGGTGATCGCCTTCCAGGCGCTTGCCTTCGCCGACGGCGGGATCGTCGCGCTCGGCGCCAACGTCCTCAACATGGGCGTGCTCGGGGCGCTGCTGGCCGGGCTGCTGCTCGGCGTCGCGGCCCGCGCCACCGGCTCGCGCCGCGGCCCCTTCCTCGCCGCGGTCGCGATCGTCGCCTGGCTGGCGGTGATGGTCGGCGCCGCCGCGACCAGCGCCGAGCTGGCGCTCTCGGGGACGGTGCCGCTGGCGACGGTGCTGCCGGCGATGCTCGGCGTCCACACGCTGATCGGGATCGGCGAGGCGGCGATCACGGTGGCCGCGGTGAGCGCGGTGCTCGCCAGCCGCCCCGACCTGATCGCCAGCGGAGAGTTTGGCCCGCCCGACGGAGCCGCGATCGAGCTCGGGCGGCGGGTCTCAGAGGGTGGAGCCTGATGGCGGTCAGCCGGCGAATGCCGCTGATCCTCGGGCTCGCCCTCGCGATCGGCCTGGCGGCGGCGGTCTCGCCGCTCGCCTCCTCCTCGCCCGACGGGCTGGAGCGGGTCGCCGCCGAGCAGGGGTTCGAGCAGCGCGGCGAGACCCACCCCGTCCAGAACGCCTCGCCGGCCCCCGACTACGCCTTCCCCGGAGTCGAGGACCCGCGGCTGGCGACCGGGCTGGCCGGCGGGCTCGGCACCCTTGCCGCCTTCGGCCTCGCCGCCGGCGCCGCCGCCCTGCTGCGCCGCCGCGCCGGCCCCACCGGGACCCGGACCGCGGCCGGAGCCTGAGGCGGCGACCGTGGGGTCGCTCTCCGGCCACTCGGCGGCGCTGAACCGGGTCGCGGGCAACCTCGACAGCCCGATCCACCGCCTCGACCCGCGCGCCAAGCTGCTCGGCCTGCTCGGCCTGGTCGTGGTCGCGGTCTCCACCCCGCTCGGCGCCTGGCCGGTCTTCGTCGCCTGCGCCCTGGCGCTTGCCGCGGTCGCCGCGCTGGCCGCCGTCTCCCCCGCGCAGCTCTGGAGCCGCAGCCGCCTGGTGCTGGCGCTGGTGCTTGCCGTCGCCCTGGTCGTGCCGCTGACCCGGACCGGCGGCGCCGCCCACCAGCTCGGCCCGCTGACCGTCCACGGCGACGGGCTCACGGTGCTGGCGACGGTTGCCGCCAAGTCGGCGATCGGCGTCGTGGCCGCCGTCCTGCTTGCCGCCACCACCCCGTTCCCCTCGCTCCTGCAGGGCCTGGCGGCGCTGCGGGTGCCGCGGGTCCTGGTCCTGATCGCCGCCCTGATGTACCGCTACGCCTTCGTGGTCGTCGACGAGGTCGGTCGGATGCGGACGGCGCTGGCGGCGCGCGCCTACCGGCCCCGCAACCCGTTGCAGGCGGCGGCGCTGGGAAAGCTCGCCGCGGGCCTGTTCCTCCGCGCCCACGCCCGCGCCGAGCGGGTCCACGTGGCGATGCTGGCCCGGGGCTACGATGGGACGATGCCCGCTCCGGCCCCGCTCTCCCCCGGCCCGGCGGACGCGATCTTCGTCGTCGCCCTGCTCGCCGCCGCGGTCCCGCTCCGGGTCGCGCTCGGGCTCGGACAGTGAGCTGCACGATCCACGCCCGCGGTCTCGAGTACCGCTACCCGGACGGCCAGCCGGCGCTGCGGGGCATCGACCTCGAGGTCCGGCACGGCGAGCGGGTCGCCGTGCTCGGGCCCAACGGGGCCGGCAAGACGACCCTGATGCTGCACCTCAACGGCACCCTGCGCGGGGCCGGCTCGCTGGAGGTGGCGGGGGTCGAGGTCGGGCCGAAGACGCTGCCCGAGCTGCGCGCCCGGGTCGGCCTGGTCTTTCAGGATCCCGACGACCAGCTGTTCATGCCGACGGTCGGCGAAGACGTCACCTTCGGGCCGCGTAACCTCGGCCTGGATCGAGAGCGGGCGGCGGATCGGGCCGCCGAGGCGCTGCGGGCGGTGCGGATGTCGGGGGCGATGGACCGCGCCCCGCACCAGCTCTCGATGGGCGAGCGGCGGCGGGTGGCGATCGCCACCGTGCTGGCGATGGAGCCGCGGCTGCTGGTCCTCGACGAGCCCTCCGCCAACCTCGACCCGCGGGCCCGCCGCGAGTTGCTCGCGGTGCTCGACTCGCTCGCCGGCACGATGCTTGTCACCACCCACGACCTGCCGCTGGCCGCACAGCTCTGCGAGCGCGCCGTGATCCTCGACGGCGGCCGGATCGCCGCCGACGGTCCCTGCGGCGACCTGCTCGGCGACCCCGAGCTGCTCGCCGCCCACGACCTCGAGCTGCCGGCCGGGTTCGACCTTGCCGAGCTGCTCGGGGCTCAGGTAAGCCGGTAGACGCGGCACTCGACCCCGGGGGTTGGGAGGATCCGCACCTCGCCGACGAAGGCGGTCTGGTTGACCCAGGCGTAGCGCGGGTCGCCGGTCTCCAGGAACAGCGAGACCCGGATGTACTGGTCCTCGAACTCGGTTGCAGGGCCTTCGCCGGAGATCGCCGCCGCGGCGGCGTCGGTGTTCTCGGCGACGCCGAGGATCTGGATGTAGATGCTGGCCCCGTCGTCGGTGTTGAGGGTGCCGCGCACGTCGACCCGGCTGTAGCCGTCGGGGCCGACCAGGATCCAGTCCGAGCCGCCGGTTCCGAGCTTGCCGCTGAGCCGCTCCCCGGTTGCCGTTCCTCCGACGATCTCGAAGATGTTGCGGTCGCCGTACGGCCCCTGGCCGACCTCGGTCGGGCCCTGGATGTCGGCGGTGTAGCTGAACTCGTGCTCGAGATTCATGAGCGCTCCTTGGTTCGGTTGGTTCGTGGCTGGCCGTGACTAGGCGGCGCGGACGGCGACGGGCGGGTCCTCCCAGGACTCCATCTGGCCCTCCAGCGTGTAGCTCTCGCGGGCGTCCCAGAGCTCGCGGCCGGCCAGGTAGCCCTCGTAGATCGCGTGGTCGAGCTTGCGCGGGGCGACGCAGTCGCCGACCCGGTGGACGGCTCGGCCCGCCTTCTTGAGCTCGAAGTAGAGCCCGTCGTCGGGCGCCGGCGAGGTCGCCAGGACCACCGCGTCGGCCTCCAGCACGGACTCCTCACCGGTGTAGAGGTTGACCGCGGTCACCGTGTCGGCGGTGATCTCGACCGCCCACGAGTTGACCCTGGGCTCCAGCCCCTTGCCGAAGAGGCGGCTGTAGAGGCCCGGCATGTCGACCGTGTGGGCCGAGGTCGGGAAGGCGGCGTTGAGCGGCGTCACCAGCTCCACCGAGTTGCCGCGGTCGAGCAGCACCTCGGCGACACCGCCCGAGTACCGGGTCCCGTCCTCGTCGAGCAGGACCACCCGCTCGCCCGCCGGGCCGCCCTCGGCAAGCACGTCCCAGGCGGAGACGACGTGGTCGAGCTCGACCCCGGGGATCCGCTCGGTGAGGGGCACGTAGCTGGTGTAGCCGCTGCGGGTCGGGACGGCCCCGGTGGCGACGACGATCTCGTCCGGGTCGATCTCGGCGACCAGGCCCGGCGTCGCCTCGGTCCCCAGCCGCACCTCGACCCCGAGCCGCTCGACCTGGCGGGCCAGGTCGGCGGTGACGTTGCCGAAGGTCGAGCGCCCGGGCGTCTCGAGGATCAGGTTGACCTGGCCCCCGAGCCTCTCCTCGCGCTCGACCAGGATCACCGTGTGGCCGCGCTTGGCCAGCGTCTCAGCCGTCTTCAGCCCGGCCGGGCCGCCGCCGACGACCAGCCAGCGCCGCGCCGGGCGGGCCGGCTTCAGGGTGCCGGCGCCGAACTTGCCCTCGCGCCCGGTCGCCGGGTTGACGGTGCAGCTGATCGGCAGGCCCTTGTAGGAGTGGCTGATGCAGCCCTGGTTGCCACGGATGCAGCGGTAGATCTCGTCCTCGCGGCCCTCGCGGACCTTGTTCGCCCATTCGGGGTCGGCGATCTGGCCGCGGGTGATCGCCACCATGTCGGCCCGCCTGGAGGCGACGATCTCCTCGGCCTGATCCGGGTCGCCGAAGCCGCCGACCGCGTAGAGCGGCAGCTCGGTCTCGGCTTTCAGCTGGCCGGCGAGGTCGAGCAGGTGGCCGCTCGGCATCTCCGACGGCGAGATCACGTAGGTGAAGTTGTAGGAGCCGCCGCCGGTCGTCCCGATGTAGTCGACCCGGCCCGACTCCTCCAGCGCCCGGGTCAGCTCGATCGCGTCCTCGATGTCCTGGCCGCCCTCCATGCCGTCGGTCAGCGAGAGCCGCACGCCGACCACGAAGTCATCGCCGACCCGGCGCCGCACCTCGTCGATCACCTCGTTCGCGAACCGCATCCGGTTCGCGAACGAGCCGCCGTACTCGTCGTCGCGGTGGTTGAACAGGGGCGAGAGGAACTCGTGCAGCAGGTACTGGTGGGAGAGGTGGACCTCCACCCCGTCGAACCCGCCTTCGCGCGCGTTCGCGGCGCAGAGCCCCCACCACTCGGTCACCTCGGCGATGTCCTCCTTCTCCATCGCCTTGGAGATCTCGCCCCAGGCCATCGCCCGCATGTTCGAGGGACCCCACATCGCGCGCGGGTCCTCGCCGGTCGGCGGCGCGTTGACCCCGAAGTGGTTGAGCTGGGTGAACATCGCCGTGCCGTGCTCGTGGACCGCGTCGGTGAGCCGCCGGTCGGAGTCGATGCTCTCCTTCAGGTAGCCAGCCGGAAAGCGCCGCGTCTTCTCGGTCGGGTGGACGTTGCGGCCGCCGGTGACGATCAGGCCGATGCCGCCCTTGGCGCGCTCGACGTGGTAATCGACCGCCCGCTTCGTCTCCAGGCCGTGCTCGGAGAACATCTTCGCGTGGCCGGTCTGCATGATCCGGTTGCGGACCGTGCAGCCGCCGATCTCGAGCGGGCTGAACAGATTCGGGTACTTCGGGTGCTCCGCCATCTCGGTCAGCCGACCTGGGCGACGACCGGGGCGTCGTCCCAGGACTCCATCTGGCCCTCCAGCGTGTAGCTGTCTTTCGCGTCCCAAAGCTCGCGACCGGCCAGGTAGCCCTCGTAGATCGCGTGGTCGAGCTTGCGCGGGGCGACGCAGTCGCCGACCCGGTGGACGCTGCGACCGGACTCCTTGAGCTGGAAGTACAGCCCATCGTCCGGCGCCGGCGCCGTCGCCAGCACCACCGTGTCGACCTCCAGCGCGGTCTCCTCGCCGCTGTAGACGTTGATCGCGGTGAGGCCGCTCTCGGTGATCGCGGTCGCCCACGAGTTGACCCGCGCCTCCAGGCCCTTGCCGAACATGCGGCTGTAGACGCGCGGCATGTCGGCCGTGTAGGCGGTGTTCGGGAAGGCCGCGTTGAGCGGCGTCACCAGCTCCACCGACTTGCCCCGGTCGAGCAGCAGCTCGCAGGTGCCGGCCGAGAAGAAGTGGCCGTCGTCGTCGAGCACCGCGACTCGCTCGCCGACCGGGCGGCTGTTCCGCAGCACGTCCCAGGCGGAGACCACGTGGTCGTGGTCGACCCCGGGGATCCGCTCGACCAGCGGCGCGTAGCTCGTGTAGCCGCTGCGGGTCGGGACGGCGCCGGTGGCGACGACGATCTCGTCCGGCTCCAGCTCGGCGACCAGGTCGGGGGTCACCTCCGTGCCCAGCCGCACCATCACCCCGAGCCGCTCCAGCGAGCGCGAGAGGTCCTCCTTGAGGCGGCCGAGGGTCTTGCGGCCCGGCGTCTCGAGGATCAGGTTGATCTGGCCGCCGAGCTCCTGCTCGCGCTCGACCAGGGTCACCGTGTGGCCGCGCTTGGCCAGCGTCTCGGCCGTTTTCAGCCCGGCCGGGCCGCCGCCGACGACCAGCCATTTCCGCCCCGGGTCGGCCGGAGTCAGGGTGCCGGCGCCGAACTTGCCCTCGCGCCCGGTCGCCGGGTTGACGGTGCAGTTGATCGGCAGGCCCTTGTAGACGTGGGCGATGCAGCCCTGGTTGCCGCGGATGCACCGGTTGACCTCGTCCTCGCGGCCCTCGCGAACCTTGTTGGCCCATTCGGGGTCGGCGATCTGGCTGCGGGTCATCGCCACCATGTCGGCCTTGCCCGAGGCGACGATTTCCTCCGCCTCGGCCGGGTCGCCGAAGCCGCCGACCGCGTACAGCGGCAGCTTCGCCGTCTGGTTCAGCTCCGCGGCGAGGTCGAGCAGGTGCCCCCCGTCCATGTCCGGGGTCGAGGCGATGAACGGGAAGTTGTAGTTGCCGCCGCCGGTCGTCCCGATGTAGTCGATCTGGCCCGACTCTTCGAGCATCCGGGTGATCTCGATCGCGTCCTCGACCCCGGCGCCGCCTTCGAGCCCGTCGGTGAGCGAGAGGCGGACCCCGACCATGTAGTCCTTGCCGACCCGGCGCCGCACCTCGTCGATCACCTCCATCGGGAACCGCATCCGGTTCTCCAGCGAGCCGCCGTACTCGTCGGTGCGGTGGTTGAACAGCGGCGAGAGGAACTCGTGCAGCATGTACTGGTGGGAGAGGTGGACCTCGACCCCGTCGAAGCCGCCGTCGCGGGCGCACTCGGCGGAGAGCCCCCACCACTCGGTGACCTCTTCGATGTCCTCCTTCTCCATCGCCTTGGCGATGTCGCCGTAGGCGATCGACTTCGTCCCCGAGGGGGCGAGGAAGGCGCGCGGGTCCTCGCTGGTCGCCGGCTGGTTGATGCCGTAGTGGTTGAGCTGGGTGACGATCACCGTGTCGTGCTCATGGACGGCGTCGGTCAGTTTGCGGTCGGCCGGGATCCCCTGCTCGAGGAAGGCGAGGGCGAAGCGGCGGCTGTCCGAGGAGGGGTGGACGTTGCGACCGCCGGTGACGATCATCCCGATGCCGCCCTTGGCGCGCTCGAGCTGGTAGTCGACCGCGCGCTTGGTCTCGATCCCGTGCTCGGAGAACATCTTCGCGTGGCCCGTCTGCATGATCCGGTTGCGGACCTTGCAGCCGCCGATCTCGATCGGGCTGAACAGGTTCGGGTACTTCTCCTCGCCAGTCACTTACGCACTTCCTTCCTTGTCGTTCCCTGGGCGCACGGCCTTCTTGAGGGCGTTTTGCAGCTTGATGAGGCAACGTTACTGAGATAAGACCAAGGTGTCAATACGGGATTCTTGTCTTATCTAATGAGAGCTGTCCCGTTCGTAAAGGCCCCAGCCCGCCCGCCGCGGAGGCGTTGGCCCGCGGCTGGTCGAAGCAATTTCCTCCCGGTTCGCTCAGATGCTGCGAAGGAACTGAAGCGACCCGCCCGGTCTCGATACGTCCGTCGGAAAGGTCTTCAGTCCGTAGGAGGTCACATTCGCCGCACCGCGCCGATAGATCTTGGTCGATAGCGCTTCCAGATATCTCGGCTCGGTGTTCCCATAGACATCGGGCTCCACCGCGCGGAAGAGCGCCGAGGCAGTGGTGTCGGCGATCTGCAGGAGTTCGACCTCTGCCGGCGCCGCGATGCGAAATGGATGCGAATTGAAAGCCTGCCAGCGAATTTCCACGCCGGGGGTCGCTTCTAGGGCTGCACGATATTCGTGGAGCTTCTGTGACTTGAAGCCCTTGACGTGGGCGAAGGTGACGATCGCCCCGGTGCCGCCATTCTCGTCAACGAACCAGGAAACCCGCTCAAGAAGCAGGCGCATGGCCCAGAGGTACATCGGATCGGGCTTGGAGATGTGCGCCATCCCCCCGGTGGGCATTGGTTGTCCGATCAGGTCCTTGTGGATGACCACGTTGGTGATCGTCGCCAGGGAAGAGGAGGCAATGTCTTGCGCTGCCTTCAGCCGTTGGGAATGGCTGAACTTGACGAAGTGCAGCACGTGGCCGGGATGGCGCCCGAGATCTGCCCTCAGCTGGGCGAGCTCTGATCGAAGCTGCGAATCGAGCGGGTCTGCGACGATCGCTGCCGAAACGACGAAGTGGCGGTCTGAGGATGTCGAGATCCCCCGGTCCCCTGCCTCGTCGAGGTAAACGCGATACAGCACTCAATCCCCCTGCAAGCCGAAAGGATGGACCGGGGCCGCCTTCAGCCGCTTATTTCAGCGGATGCTGCCTGTGAGGGCAGCAGGCGGGTATCCCCGCGACCATCCTTTCGTAGTCTTGCACACTAGGCGAGGCATCGGACGCGGATCGCTTGGGCGCGTTCCTGCCGAGCCGTCAACGGTCCCAGGGACATTTCTCAGCGCGATGACTCGGTCTTGGCGCTACCGCCAAGGAGGTCCGGATGAACAACGTGGTTAGGAATTACAGCGAGGCCAGGAGCCAGGCAGAGCTCAGTCGCCCCGGCTTGCGCCGGGGCGACTGAGCGAACAGGTGGGGCGGCGTGAGGCGCGCCTACTCGGCGGCGGCGCGGACCCTTGCCAGGGCGTCATCGCCGCTCTCCACCGGCGACCAGGAGAGCTGCTTGGGGGGCGTCGGCGGCTCGAGGCCGGTCTCCTCCTTGGCCTTGGCGAGCAGCTCCTCCAGCGGCGGGCCGAAGTCGAAGTCGCCGACCTCGCCGCGATCGGACCGGATCTGCTCGCGCAGGCGCTCCGTCTCAGCCGCGTCGCCGACAGCGACGCCGTAGTCGCTCTTCGCCTTCTCGGCGGAGAGCAGGCCGCGCCGGACGTCGGTTTCCACCGTCGCCGGATCGCGCTCCAGCGGGTCTTTCCAGCCACCGCCGCCGGCGGTCCGGTAGTAGAGGACGTCTCCCGGCTCGACCTGGACCTCGTCGCACTTGGAGGGCAGGCGCTCTTCGGTGCCGTCGGCCCGCTTGAGGATCTTCTCCGAGCGGCCACCGGCACGGCCGCCGGCGACGCCCCACGGGTAGAGCAGGGAGCGGTCGTCGTGGATCGAGATCGTCCCCGGCTCGAGGTACCGGTAGAGCTTCTCGATCCCGTTGCCGCCGCGGTGCAGGCCGGCGCCGCCGGTGTCGATCTGGCTCGTGTAGCGCTCGATCAGGATCGGGTAGTTGGACTCCAGGTACTCGGTCGGGATGTTCTCGAACAGCGCCCAGACCGAGTGGCCGTCCATGCCGTCGCCGACCGGACGTCCCGGGACCCCCCCGTAGAGGATCTCCATCAGGTAGTAGAAGTCACCCTCGGAGTCCCAGCCGGAGTACATCATCATCGGGCTGGTCCCGTAGGAGGCACCGACCATCGCCTCCGGCGACTTGCGGCCGAGGGCGCCGCCGAGCACGTCGAAGACGCGCATCAGGGTGTGGGTGCGGCAGCCCAGCGGCGCCGGACGGCGCGGGAAGAGCAGGCTGCCGTGCGGGACGACGACGTGGATCAGCGGGAAGAAGCCGTCGTTGAACCCGATCTGGGGATCGAACATCTGGATCAGGTAGATCCCGATGATCATTTTGAAGAAGCCCTCGTGCAGGAAGAAGTTGATCGGGCCCTCGGCCTGGGTATCGGTCCCCGACCAGTCGAAGAAGGCGTGCTCGCCCTCTCGCCAGACCGTCAGTTTCACCTTGTAGGGGCCGTTGCCGAGCCCGTCGTCGTCGACCCAGTCTTCGAAGGACTGCGGCTCCTCGGGGAGGAAGTCGACCACCAGTTTGCGGACCGCCTCGTAGGTGCGGTCGAGCAGGACTTGGAGGGTGGCGAGGTAGGTGCCGGTGCCGAACCGTTCGCAGAGTTCGATCACCCGCCGCTCGCCCGTCCGGCAGCCGGCGACCAGGCTCATCAGGTCGGCCCGGTTCATCTCCGGCACGCGGACGTTGGCGACGATCAGCTCCAGCGCGTCCTCGTTCAGCTCGCCGCGCGAGTAGAGCTTGATCGGCGGGATCTGCAGGCCCTCGCCGAAGATGGTGCGGGCGCCGGTCGGCAGCGAGCCGGCCAGCGGGCCGCCGGAGTCCATCATGTGGCCGAACTGCGAGGACCAACCGATCAGCTCGTCCTCGTGGAAGATCGGCAGCAGAACCAGCCAGTCGTTGATGTGGGAGATCGTGCCGCCGACGCTGTAGGGGTCGCAGGTGACGATCACGTCGCCCGGCTCGACCGTCTTGTCGTAGCCCTGCATGAAGTCGTCGATGTAGGAGCCGAGCTGGCCGACCACCATCCGCCCGTTGGGGTCGGTGATCATCGGGAACTGGTCGTGCTGCTCGCGGATCACGGGGCTGATCGCGCTGCGGAACACGGTCGCATCCATCTGGTCGTGGATGCTCTTCAGCGCGCCCTCGATGATGTCGACGGTGACCGGGTCGACGTCGATCTTCGGCGTGGTCGCGGTGTTTGGAACGGTCGCCGTCTTGGTGCTCATCGGGATCCTCCTAGTCGTTGGTTGTGCGGGCGGTGCCGCCCGCGGGAGCGCCGATCCCGCCCGCCGGATGGCGGGCGGGATCGGGCTCGGGGACTACTTCAGGCCCCAGAGCGCTCCGTACTCGGCTTCCAGGTCGACACCGCCGTACAGCGACTGTTCGGACCCTTCGAGGTCGAGCGAGTCGACGTTGTCCTGGGTGAACAGGCGCAACTGGATGTCCTCGTCCTCGACCGGGTCGGCGCCGACGATCGCGCGCAGAGTCTGGTCGATGGTCGACCAGCCGGCCCAGTAGGCGGGCTGACCGAGGACGGCCTGGACGATGTCTTCCTTCTTCATTTCAGGCAGCAGCACGTCGCCGCCGCCGGTCACGAGCCCGACTTCGCGCCCGACCCGTTTGATCTCCGGGATGACGAAGGTCGCCATCGCGTCGTAGATCGGCATCAGGTAGTCGATTTCGGGGTCCTGCAGCAGCGAGGCGCTGACCGGGCCGAGCCGGGTCGCCCAGTCGGCGATCAGCACGTCGCGTTCCTCGAACCCGCATTCCGGGCAGAGGCTGCCGAAGATCTCTTGCATCCCTTCGGCAGAGAGCGCGGTGGTGACGCTGTCGGAGGTGGTGATCAGCGCCGCGTCGGCGTCGCCAGCGGAGTCGGCGACGACGAAGGAGGCGAGAATTTCGCCGATCCGGGTGTAGTCGTAGCTGACCTCGCCGTAGATGCCGAGTTCTTCGCCCTCGGGGGTCGGCAGCTTCGGGTCGTCGGTGAACTGCGCGATCACCGGGATCCCGGCCTTCTTCGCTTCGCGCAGCGGGTTGGCGATCAGGTCGACCGGGAAGGTGCTGGTCACGATCGCGTCGTATTTGCCGCTCTTCACGGCGTCGCTGATCAGGCGGGCGCCCTTGACCGGGTCGCCGCCGGATTCGGCGTTGTCGACCGTGATGCCGGCCAGCTCGGCCGCGTCGTTGACGCCGTCGATCATCGATTCGACGAACGGGATGTTGTTCAGCGGGGTGAAGAAAAAGACCCGCTTGCCCTTTGCGTCGGAGGCGTTGTCCAGCGGCTCGTCGAAGACGAATTCAGACGGTTCGGAGACTTCGGTGACCGTCTGCTGGGCGGTCGCGACGCCGTCGCTGCCACCGTCGTTGGTGTCGGTCTGGGCGGGGGTGGTCTCACCCGACGTCGTGCTGTCGTCATCGTCGCCGCAGCCCGCCGCGACCAGCGCAAGCGCCGCCAAAAGCGTCGCCACGATGGCCCAGCGCCCGCGGCGCTTGTTCTCGTGAATCATGAGCTCTCCTCACTTCTGTTCGTTTGCTTGCTCGCAAGCGCCTCGACCCCGGGGGGCTGGGAGGGCACTGCGGCCGGCGGTGGGTCACCGCCGGCTTCGGGGAAGTCACTGAGGACCTGGTCGCGGATCTCGCCGACCTTGGCGTCGAGCCCGTCCCACTCCTCCTTGCCGGCGAGGCGCTGGCGGTCGTCCCAGGCCAACATCTCGTCGATCAGCGCGATGGAGGTGCCCTCCTCGCGCAGGTGGGTCATCGCTCGCTTAACCGCCATCCCGGCGACCCGCAGCGCCAGGTTGGCGTAGAGGGCGATCCTGAAGCCCATCGCCTCCAGCTCGTCGGCGGGCAGCTGCGGGGTGCGGCCGCCCTCGACCACGTTGACCAGGCAAGGAACGTCAACCGCGGCGGGGATCGCCGCCAGCTCCTCGTGGTCGCGCGGCGCCTCGACGAAGATCACGTCGGCGCCGGCGGCGACGTAGGCGCGGGCCCGGCGCAGCGCGCCCTCCAGGCCCTCGACCGCGATCGCGTCGGTGCGGGCGACCAGGACCTCGTCGCCATCGCCACGGGCCAGTCGCGCCGCGGTCAGCCGCTCGATCATCTCGCCGACGCCGACCACCGACTTGCCGGCGAAGTGCCCGCACCGCTTGGGGAAGGTCTGGTCCTCGAGGGCGATCGCCCCGACTCCGGCGTGGCGCAGCTCGCGCACCGCGCGGTAGGCGTTGAGGTGGTTGCCGTAGCCGGTGTCGGCGTCGGCGATCACCGGCAGCGAGACGGCGGCGGCGATCGCCTCCGTGGTCGCCACCACCTCGCTCATCGTGGTCAGGCCGAGGTCGGGCACGCCGAAGCGGGCGTTGGAGATCCCGGCCGCGGTCGTGAACAGGGCCTCGAACCCGGCCTCCTCGACGATCCGGGCGTCGAAGGGCGAGGTCACCCCCGGGGTGAGCACGATCCCGGGCGCGGCCAGCAGTTCGCGCAGGCGGGCGCCGGGGCTGGCGGCGCGGGCTTCGTCGGGCAGCCTCATGACTCCCCCCCGTCCTCGAACCCGTACACCTCGCGGGCCCGCTCCGCGGAGACGTAGCCGCCGCGCACGTCGGCGGCAACTGCCTCGCGGTCTCGCTCGCCGGGTGGGCCGAAGCCCCCGCCCCCGGGCGAGGAGAGGACGACCCGCTCGCTCGGCTCGAGCCGCACGTCCTGGAACTTGGTCGCGCCGGGCGAGGATTCGCGGCTGCCGTTGCGCTGGAAGGCGACCTCGGTCGGCGACGCCGCGGTCCCGCCCTCGACCCCGAACGGGGCGAAGCGGCCGCGATCGCCGAGCACCGTCACCCGCAGCGGCTTGCGGTAGGCCTCGATCTCGTTGACCGTGCCCGGGGCGCCGCGGCGGCGGCCATCGCCACCGGAGTCGGCGCGCATCTCGCGGCGCCGGAAGAGCAGCGGCCAGCGCTGCTCGAAGGACTCGGCGTTCGGGTACCGGGTGTAGCCCTGCAGGGTGGGCGCGTTGACGAGGCCGTCGGCGTCGCTCAGCGCCCCCATCCCGCCCGCGGTCGGCATCGCGGTGACGAAGGTGCCGCCGCGCCAGTCCTCGCCGGTCAGGGTCAGCATCAGCGAGGTGCCGAACCAGTCGGCCGGGACCCGCTCGGGGATCGCCTTGCCGAGCGCCCCGAGGACGACCGTGACCAGCCGGCCGAGGACCTCGAGGTAGCCGCCGACCGCGTGCGGCCGAGTGGCGTTGAGGATCGTGTCCTCTGGCAGCTCGAAGTGGAACGGGGCGAAGCAGCCGGCGTTGACCGGGACGTCGGGGAAGACGTGCTTGATCGCGACCAGCGCCCCGGAGACCGTGGTCGGCCAGGAGAGGTTGGTCGAGGCCGCCAGCGGCGGCGAGCTGCCGGCGAAGTCGAGCGTCACGTCGCTGCCCGAGACGGTCAGGGCAAGCGCGATCCGCGGCGGGTCGGCGCCCTCTTCGCCGTCGAGGAAGTCCTCGAACTCGTAGACCCCGTCGGGGATCTCCTCCAGGTAGGAGCGCATCTGGCGCTCGGAGCGCTCGCGCAGCTCGACGATGCAGGCCGAGACGGTCTCCGCCCCGTGCCGGGCGAGCAGCGCGTCGACCCGCTCGCGCCCGATCTCCAGCGCGTTGACCATCGCCTGCAGGTCGCCGAGCTGCATGTCGGGGACGCGGACGTTGGCCATGATCACGTCGACCACCGCCTGGTCGACCTCGCCGGCCTGCGCGTAGCGCATCGGTGGCAGCCGCAGGCCCTCCGGGTAGCACTCGGTCGCGTCGGGGACGAAGGAGCCGGCGACGCTGCCCCCCATGTCGGCCCAGTGGGCGGTGGTGGCGAGCCAGCAGAGGATCTCGCCGTCGTGGAAGTAGGGCGCCAGCAGCTTCAGGTCCTGGACGTGGGTGCCGGCGTGGTAGGGATCGTTCATCACGTAGACGTCCCCGTCCTGGACCTCCTCCAGCTTGCCACGCTCGGCCAGCGTCTCCAGGGTGTGGGCCAGCGCGTGTTGCATGGTCCCGACAAAGACCGGCAGGCTCTCGCTGCCCTGGGCGATCGTGCCGCTGTCGGGCTGGTAGATCCCGCAGGCCCGGTCGGCCATCTCGGCGATCGTCGGCGAGAAGGCCGAGTTGCGCAGGGTCAGGTCCATCTCGCCGACGATCTGCTGCAGCGAGCCGCGGACCACCGCGACCGTCGTGTGGTCGGGCGCGCTCATCGCTGGCCTCCTTCGTTCTCGCGGCGGACTAAGAGGTTTCCGAAGCGGTCGGCCTCGGCCGCGTAGCCGCGGTCGAGGAAGCAGGTCGAGTCCTCCTGGACGACCAGGGCCGGGCCCTCGATCCGGTCGCCGGCGTCCAGCGACCAGCGCGGGACGACCGGCGCCTCTACCGGCTTGCCCTCGACGACCATCGTCGTGGTGCGCCGGGGGCGCTCCGGGGCGCGGGCGACCTTCTCCCGCCACAGCGCCTCGAAGTCGACCTCGTCGTGGGTCGCCTCCAGGGTGCTGCGGACGGTGAGGATCTGCGGCACGCCGCGCTTGTAGGCCTTGCCGTAGCGCTCCGCGTAGGTCGCTTCGAAGGCGGCGGCGATCGCCTCCGGGGCGAGGTCGTCGAGCTTCACCCGCAGCGTCGAGCCGGGTCCCTGGCCCTCGTACTGCATGTCGGCCTCGCGGATCGTCGCGGTCCCGCTGACCTCGGTGCGGGCCTGATCGAGCCGCTCGCGCAGCTCCTCCTCCTGGGCCGCGAAGACGGCGGCGAGCCGCTCGCGCTCGGCCGGCTGCTCCAGCGCCGCGACGGTGCAGGCGTGGGTCTGGGAGGTCTCGAAGCGGAGCCGGGCGGCGAGGCAACCGAGCGCGCAGGAGAGGCCCGGCAGCGGCGGCACCAGCCCGACCGGGATCTCCATCTCCTCGAGCAGGGCGCAGACGTGCAGCGGCCCGGCGCCGCCGATCGGGACGAGGGCGAAGTCGCGCGGGTCGTGGCCGCGCTCGACCGAGACGGTCCGGATCGCGTTCGCCATGTTGCTGGTGACGACGTCGAGGATCGCCGTGGCGGCCTCCTCGACCCCGATGCCCAGCGGCTCGGCGATCACCCGCCGCACCGCCTCCTCGGCAAGCGAGGCGTCGAGGCGCAGGTCGGTGCCGTTGCCGAGCGGGTCGGAGGTGTCGATCCGGCCGAGCACCAGGTTGGCGTCGGTGACGGTCGGCTCGGTGCCGCCGTGGCCGTAACAGGCCGGCCCGGGCACGGCGCCGGCCGAGCGCGGGCCGACGGTCAGCACCCCGGCCCGGTCGAGCCAGGCGATGCTGCCGCCGCCGGCGCCGACCGCGACCACGTCGATCGCGGAGCTGAGCAGCGGCTGGCGGAACCCGAGCTCGAGGTCGTTGGAGACCGTCGGCTCGCCGGCGGGAATCAGCGAGACGTCGAAGCTGGTCCCGCCCATGTCGCAGGTGATCACGTCCGGGTGGCCGGCGAGGCGGCCGATCTCGGCGCCGGCGATGACGCCGGCCGCCGGCCCCGACTTGACCGTGTTGACGACGACCCGGCCCGCCTCGTCGAGGCTGGTGATGCCGCCGTTGGACTGCATCACGTGGACCGAGCCGGTGAACCCGGAGTCGCCGAGCCGCTGGCTGAGCCGGCCCAGGTAGCGCTGCATCACCGGCTGCAGGTAGGCGTTGGCGGCGCAGGTCGCGAAGCGCTCGAACTCGCCGACCTCGGGGAACAGCTCCGAGGAGGTGACCAGCAGCCGCTCGTCGGGCCAGATCTCGGCCAGCGCCGCCCTCGCGGCAAGCTCGTGCTCGGGGTTGGCGTAGGAGTTGACGAAGCAGATCGCGACGTTGTCGACGCCGCTCTCCAGCATCTCGCGGCCGGCGGCGCGCACCGCCTCGAGGTCGAGCTCCTCGATCACCTCGCCGTCGAAGGCGATCCGGCCGTCGACCTCGTAGCGGTCCTCGCGGGCGATCAGCGGCACGAAGGCGCCGCTGAACCCGTAGACCGAGGGACGGTCGCGCCGGCCCAGCTCGAGGATGTCTCGGAAGCCGGCGGTGGCGATCAGGCCGCAGCGCGAGCCGCGGCGCTCGATCATCGCGTTGAGCGCGACCGTGGTGCTGTGGATCAGCGCCGCGTCGGCGTGCTCGCCGTTGCGGGCGTCGACCAGGCCGCGGGTGAGGCCGTCGGACTGGTCGGCCGGGGTCGAGGGGACCTTCGAGGTCGAGACCTGGCCGCTGGCGCGGTCGTAGAGGATGACGTCGGTGAAGGTGCCGCCGACGTCGATGCCGACCATCGCCGTCATGCGCCCTCCGCCCCGGTCGCCCCGAGCCCGGCCAGGTAGGAGCGGGCCTCCTCGCCGGGGATCACGTCGGCGTACTTGCCCGCGAGGTCGAAGAGGTTGACCGCGTGGGTGAGCCAGGCGCGGTCGTAGACGCAGTCCTCGAGCACCGCGGTGTGGAAGTTGTAGGCGAAGGCGTCGACGGTCGAAGCGCGGGCGCAGCCGCTCGTCGTGCAGCCCGCGATCAGCAGCGTGTCGACCCCGAGGTCGATCAGGTAGCTGGCCAGCGGGGTGCCGAAGAAGGCGCTCGGGTGGCGCTTCGGGATCAGCAGGTCCTCCGGCTGCGGGGCGACCTCCTCGACGAACTCGTAGCCCCGCTCGGGGACGTCCATCAGCGAGGGGATCTTGGTCCCGGTGCGGCCGGCGTCGATCGCCGACTTCGGCGCGACGTAGGCGTGGACGACGGGGATGCCGGCGGCGCGTGCCGCCGCCTGGACCGGCTGCAGGTTGGCGATCGCGTTCCAGCCGGCCTCGCCGCAGCTGGTCGTGTAGTCCTCCTCCATCGACTCGCGGACCGGCAGCGGCCGGTGGCCGACGGTGCGGTACTGGATGTCGATCTGCAGCAGGGCGGGGCTCTTGCCGAAACCGGAGGGACGACCGAAGCCGGCTCGCTCGTAGAGCTCCCAGTCCGCGGCGGGGATCGCGTCTCGCCAGTCAGCCGGGCTCGTCATGAAGTCGTCTCCTCCTCTCGGGTTGGCCGCCTATTCGGCCCGGTCGGCAATCTACAACTTGTTAACGTCGGCTGTCAACAGTTAATGATTACGGCCGGCAATTGCTGTTGACGCCGCCCGAGGCGCTTAGACTTTCTGCCGTGGCCGACCTCTCGAACCTGCAGCCGGTGGGCGGCGAGCGCGACACGATTCGCAGCCGCAGCCTGGAAGCGATCAGGAATCTGATCCTCAGCGGCGGCCTCCCACCCGGCTCGCGGATCAACGAGGTCGAGCTCGCCTCGACCCTGAAGATCAGCCGCGGGCCGGTTCGCGAGGCGATCCAGCGACTCGGCGCCGAGGGGCTGGTCAGGATCGTCGACCACCGCGGCGCCTTCGTCCGCGAGTTCGAGGCGGACGAGATCGTCGCCCTCTTCGAGCTGCGGACGATCCTCGAATCGGCCGGTGCCGAACTCGCCGCCGAACGGCGCTCCCCCGCCGACGTGAGGCGACTGGCGCGACTGCTCGACGACACGGCGACGCTGCTCGAGGTCCAGGACGACGCCTACCCGCAGGACCTCGATTTCCACCTCGCGCTGGTCGGCTGCGCCGGCAACCCGGCGCTCTCCGACGCCGCCCACGACGTCCACCAGCGGCTGCGGCTGGCGCGCCTGATGAGCAGCGCGATGGACAACCGGGCCCGTCGCGCCCATGCCGAGCACGCCGACATCCTCGCCGCGATCGAGCGCGGCGACGCCGCGGCGGCCGGCCGGCTGATGAGCGAGCACCTGGGCGAAGCGCGCCGCAACGCGCTCGCCCTGTTCGGCTGAGCCGGCCGACCCCGCAAGGCGGAGCCGGCTGGCCACGGACGGCATCAGTCGTCGGTTTTCCAGGGCGCCGTCGGCGCCTTGTCAGTCGGCATGTCGATGTAGATGTTGTCGTGGCTGAGGCAGATCTCCCGCCACTCCTCTTTGGTGAACTCCTTGCCCGAGGCGAGCTCGGCCGCGGCCTCGAAGAAGGCCTCGCGGGGGGCGCCGGGGGCGAACAGGATGAGCATCGCCAGCGGGTCGTCGGACTTGTTCTCGAAGGCGTGGATGCCGCCCTCGGGGACGTGGAGGAAGTCGCCTTCGTTGGCGTTCGTCCACTGGTCGCCGTTGAAGATCCGCAGCGTCCCGTCGAGGATGAAGAACGACTCCGACATCGTGCGGTGGAAGTGGGCGGCGGGGCCCGGGGTGTTCGGCTCGCACTCCCAGCGGTAAAGGCCGAACTGCTGGTTGGTGCTCTCGCCGGTCGCCAGGTAGCGCACCGTCGACTGGCCGATCGTCAGATCCGTGTGGCCGTCGTGCGGGGTGTGAATCGCGCTGACCTCGCCGTGGTCACCGTGGTAGGTCGCGGGTGGGTAACACATGCTGGGCTCCTTTCAGGAACTTCTTGGCATTGCCGGTCGCCCGGCTCTCAAACAGCTCCGGCGCCGGTCGCCCCGAGCGACTCGGCGACGTTTTCAATCATTAGGCCGCGGCCCTTCATCTCGGAGACCTGGTCGGGGCCCAGGATCGAGTCGGATTCCGGGCTCTGCCCCGCCCCGCCCTCGGGGCCGAGCGGAACCAGGATCAGCGGCGAGCCCGCCTCGTGGGCGGTCAACTCCTCGCCTCGGATCAGGGCCGAGACGTTGGCGGCAACGGTCGCCGCGTGCTGGAAGGCGGTGACCGCCATGCTGAGGTGGCCGTCCGCCAGGTCGCCGGCGACGAAGACCGAGTCCTGACCGCGCAGCCGCAGCTCCGGGGTGACCTCGAGGAATCCCGCCGGGGTGCGGGTGGCCGCGAGGCCGGCGCCGAGGTAGTCGCTGGTCGGGGCGACGCCGTGGCAGGCGACCGTCAGGTCGGCGCTGAGCGCCGCGGGGTCGGCGCCGAGCACCAGCTCGATCCCACGCTCGGCCAGCTGGCGCCGCAGCTCGTCCCGCAGGTCCTGGCGGAACGGGCCGGCGAGGATGTCGTCGCCGAGGTCGGCAAGCGTCACCTTCTTCTCCGGCCAGGCGTGGGAGATCTCGCCGGCCAGCTCGAGGCCGACCGGTCCGGCGCCGAGCAGCAGCACGCTCTCGGCGCCGGCCAGCTCGGCCTGGAAGTCGCGGTAGCGCTGCTGGGAGCTGGCCGCGTCGAGGGCGTCGGTTTTCGCCGGGAACGGGTAGCTGGAGCCGGTCGCCAGCACCACGACGTCGGCGCTCAGCTCCTCGCCGTTGTCGAGTACGACCCGGCCGGCCTCGACCTCGGTGGCCCGGGCCCGGACCACCCGGCCCTCGCTCAGCAGCCCGTCATAGGGGAGGAAGATGCGCGGCAGGAACTCCGTGTCGACGGTCGCCCGCAGGGCGCCGATGTTGTGGACGAAGGTGTCCTTGGGCTCGACCAGGGTCACGTCCGCCTCGGCGTCGAGGGCTCCGGCGATGCTGATCCCGGCGTAGCCGCCGCCGATCACGACGACGGTGGGCCGGTCTGCGTTTGGGTTGCTGGCGCTCATCGTCCTCCCCCAGTCCGGTTAGCGGACCGCGACTGCGTCGACCTCGAACAGCAGGTGCGGCGCGCCGAGCGCGGCAACGCCGAGCATCGTCTGGACCGGAGCTTCGTCACCCCAGTACTTGAGCGCCAGATCGCGCAGGACGTCGAGCTTCTCGGGGCCGTGGTCGACGATGTGGGTCTTGATCTCGACCACGTTCTCCCAGTCGAGGTCGGCCGCTTTGAGCGCCGTGCCGAGGTTTTCGAAGGCCCGCTTCGCCTGGCCCTCGAACTCGTCGGAGACGGTCTGGGCGTCGGCATCGATCCCGACCTGGCCGGCGATGAAGACAAGCTCTCCCCTGGCGCTGACGATGTGGCTGTAGCCGAAGGGGCGGGGATCGTGCAGCTCAGGCGGATTGATGATCTCTCGTGGCACGTGTCAGCTCCTGACTTCGTAACGTTTATGACCTATGATGAGGCAGTGTCTCATAAGGATAGCCGATCACCCCTCCGCCGTTCCGGCAAGCCATCGACCAGGCGTCGAGAGGCCGGTTTTACCGGGGCTGGACGGTCTAGACTCCTCAAGAGACGAGTCCCGACAGGGACACGTCGTCGCATTTCGGGATCGCAGGAATCCAATGAGACTGCAGGCATCGAGAAAGCGGGAGTCGAGATGAATCACCGAACCGGGCGGCCGACGGCAGGACGGCCGCGATGAGCGCCAACCAGTCGCTCAGCGACCTCAGCACCGGACGCGTCAACCAGAAGTGGAGGACCCGGACCGCCCTGGTCCGCGCCGCCGCCGACCTGATGGCCGAAGGCAAGGAGCCGACGATCGCCGAAGCGGCCGACGCGGCTCGCGTCTCGCGGGCGACCGCCTACCGCTACTTCGCCAACCAGGAGACGCTGCTCTTCGAGGCGACCAACGAGGGCTCGATCGTCCCAGCCCTGGAGGCGATCGCCCAGAAGATCCCCGAGTCCCCCGACACCGCGATGCGCCTCGACGAGCTGGTCAAGGCCTTCCAGGGGGTGGTCTCCGAGCACGAACCGGCCCTGCGGACGCTGCTCCGCCTCACCCTGGAGGGCGACCCGACCCGCTCCGATGCGGTCCGGACCCGCGGCTCCTACCGCGCCTACTGGCTCGACCGAGTGCTGGCGCCGCTCGAAGACCAGCTCGACGAGGAGTCCCACAAACGCCTCGTCGCCGCCCTCTCGCTCTGCATGGGCACCGAGGCCCAGCTGGTCCTCTGCGACATGCACCACCTGACCCCCGAGGAAGCCGAGGAAGTCTGCCGCTGGAGCGCCTCCGCCGTGCTCGAGGCCGGCCTCCGCGAAGCCGGCATCGAGGCCGAGCCGAGCGAGGCCTGAGCCCCATCCCGTGGTTCCTTTTTCGCCCTCCGGGCGAAAAAGGAACCACGGGATGGGCAGAAGACCCCGGCTAGCGGTCGTCGAGGCCTGGAATCGGCTCCGACGGCAGCTCGCCGTGGATCTCTTCGAGGGCGATCAGGTCGTTGCGGTCCCGCGGACGGTCCGCAAGCCGCTTGAAGCCGACGATGCTGCTCAGGCCGGCGACGAGGAACTCGACGCCGTCGTAATCGGCGCGCATCGCCCGCTCCTCGACCGTCTCGTAGTCGAGCGGGGGCGCCCCACCCCGTATGACATCGATCAGGCCGGCGCGGGTCATCGCACGCAGGTGGCTCCGCCCGAGCAGGTCCCTGTCCATCAATGGCTCCCCGTCGCGGGATCGAACCCCATCGAGCTTGCGCAGACCAGCCAGTACTCGACGATCGTTCTCTTCGTCCTCTGGAATCAGGAAGTCGATGTCCTCGGTCGCCCTGACGAACCGGTTGGCGATCACTGAGAAGCCGCCGACGACAACGAAGCGGGCCTTTTCCGCGACCAGCGCCGACGCAGCAACGTCGAGTTCAGGGCCGAGGGCGCTCATCGGCTCGCTCGATCGCCCTCAACAGTCCAGCCGCCTGGGCCGAGAGGTGCTGTCCGCGACGCAGCAGCTCGCCGATCGGGGTATCGGGTGGGGGCGTCAACGCCCGCCGCTTTTCGGCGTTGAGCCGCGCCCACTCGGCGTCGTGACCAGCCTCGATCAGAGTTCGGGCGCGAGATGCCATGTCCCAGATCGTACGACCTCTTCCGGCACCTTCGACCGCCAGGCCGTTCGCGGAACGGGGCAGCTAGGACTCGAACCTAGAATCGCCGGTTTTGGAGACCGGTGCCTTAGCCAGTTGGGCCACTGCCCCTCGGGCTGGATCGTAGAGGAGCAGCGCGGCTGGGGCCGCGATGCGGGCGGAGGGACTTGAACCCCCATGCTCTTGCGAGCACCGGCACCTAAAGCCGGCGTGTCTGCCAATTCCACCACGCCCGCGTGGCGGTCCCCGGAGGGACGCTTAACGTGCCGTCAACTGGCCGGCATCGCATTGGGATTCTATGATCGTTTGCGTGACGGTAGGAGAGGTTACGCCGGGGTACGAACTTTGGCGGCCGAATCGGGAGAAGGCGGGGTCGGTCACCACCAGGTGGATGATCGTAATTCTGCTTGCCGCGACGGCCGGGCTGGCGGGCCTGATCGCGATCGGCGGCTGGTCGCTGCTCAAGGGCGGCGGCGGGATGGGCGTGGTCTGCGTCGTCTACGCCCTGCTCTACGCGCTGTTCGCCTTCCTGGTGGCGCGCTGGAGCCGCGGCATCCTGCCGCTCGCCGCGGCCCTCTCGATGATCCTCTTCATCTTCTGCGCGGTCGGCGCCAACAGCTGGTTCGCCCGCGACAAGGCCGGCTTCGACGAGGCCCTCCTCCCCTCCGCGGCGCTCGGCACGCTGGTCCTGATCCTCGCCGGGCTGCAGCTGATCCTGATCGCCGCCGCCTTCTACGGGTTCAACCAGGAATGGCACGTCGAGGAGGAGCGCCCGATCGGGTCGGGCGAGGACTACGGCGCCGGCTCCGCCCCGGAGGGCGGCGCCGCCCAGCCCGCCTGACCACCTGATGCCGGAGGTGGGACTCGAACCCACAAGCCCGCAAGGGCAATCGATTTTGAGTCGATCGCGTATGCCAATTCCGCCACTCCGGCCTCGCCGCCAACGATAGAGCGCTCACCGCCCGCCGTACACTCACCGAGCCATGAGCGAGCCCAGTCCGGAGATCCTCTGGCAGCCCTCCGCCGAGCGGGTCGAGGGCTCGCGGATGACCGAGTTCATGCGCTGGCTGGGGACCGAGCGGGGCATCGAGCTGGATCGCTACGAGGCGCTGTGGCGCTGGTCGGTGGACGACATCGACGGCTTCTGGCGGGCGATCTGGGACTTCTTCGGGGTCCGGGCCGACGGCGACCCCGACCCGGTGCTCGGCTCGCGAGCGATGCCGGGGGCCGAGTGGTTCCCGAGGACCTCGCTCAACTACGCCGAGCACGTCTTCGCCGGCAAGAGCGACGAGGAGGTCGCGATCCTCGCCGCCTCGGAGCTGCGCCAGCTGGGCGAGGTCAGCTGGGGCGAGCTGCGCAGCCAGGTCGGCGCCGTCGCCGCGGCGCTGCGGGCCAGCGGGGTCGGGCGCGGGGACCGCGTGGTCGCCTACCTGCCCAACGTCCCCGAGGCGATCGTCGGCTTCCTCGCCACCGCCTCGGTCGGCGCGGTCTGGTCGAGCTGCTCGCCGGACTTCGGCCCGGCCAGCGTGATCGACCGCTTCGCCCAGATCGAGCCCAAGGTCCTGCTCTGCGTCGACGGCTACCGCTACGGGGGCCGCGACTTCGACCGCCGCCAGACCATTGCCGCGCTGCAGGAGGCGATGCCGAGCCTTAAGCGCACCGTCGTCGTGGGCTACCTCGACCCCGACCCCGACCTCTCGGGTCTGAGGACGGCGACGAGCTGGGAGGCGTTCCTGGCCGAGGGCGCCGGGGCGCCGCTTACCTTCGAGCGGGTGCCGTTCGGCGACCCGCTCTGGGTGCTCTACTCCTCTGGCACCACGGGCCTGCCGAAGGCGATCGTCCAAAGCCAGGGCGGGATCCTGCTCGAGCACCTGAAGAAGCTGGGCCTCCACGTCGACGCCCAGCCCGGCGACCGCCTCTTCTGGTTCACCACGACCGGGTGGATGATGTGGAACTTTCTCGTCTCGGGCCTGCTCACCCCGGCGGCGATCGTCCTCTACGACGGCAACCCCGGCCACCCCGACCTCGGCGTGCTCTGGGACCTCGCCGAGCGGGCCGAGGTGACGATGTTCGGCACCTCGGCGGCCTACGTCTCGGCCTGCATCAAGGCCGGGGTCGAGCCGGCGGCGGGGCGCGACCTCTCCCGGCTCGGCGCGGTCGGCTCAACCGGCTCGCCGCTGGCGCCGGAGGGATTCGACTGGGTCTATGAGCAGCTCGGCTCCGAGACCTGGCTGTTCTCGACCTCCGGCGGCACCGACCTCTGCACCGCCTTCGTCGGCGGGGTGCCGATCCTGCCCGTCTACCGCGGCGAGCTGCAGGCGCGGGCGCTGGGTGCCGCGGTCGAGGCCTGGGACGAGGAGGGCGAGGCGGTGATCGGCGAGGTCGGCGAGCTGGTCGTCACCGAGCCGATGCCCTCGATGCCCGTCTACCTGTGGGGCGACGAGGACGGGCAGCGCTACCGCGAGAGCTACTTCGAGATGTTCCCCGGGATCTGGCGCCACGGCGACTGGATCGAGATCACCGAGCGCGGCACCGCGGTCATCTACGGGCGCAGCGACTCGACCATCAACCGCGGCGGGATCCGGATGGGGACCAGCGAGATCTACCGCGCCGTGCTCTCGCTGGAGGAGGTCACGGACGCGCTCGTGGTCGACGTCCCCCGACCCGGGACCGAGGGCTGGATGCCGCTGTTCGTGGTGCTGCGCGAGGGGGCGACGCTGGATGACGAGCTGACCGCGGAGATCGCCCGCCGGGTGCGCGAGCGCTGCTCGCCCCGCCACGTCCCCGACCAGGCGTTTGCGATCGCCGCGGTCCCCCGCACCCTCTCGGGCAAGGCCCTGGAGGTGCCGGTGAAGCGGATCCTGATGGGCACGCCGCCCGAGCAGGCGGCCAGCCGCGACTCGCTCGCCAACCCCGAGGCGCTCGACTACTTCGTCGAGCTGGCGGGGTCCCTTCGCCTTTTGTAGCCCAGAGGGCGACAAAAGGCAGGGGGGTGGTGGGCGAGTCGGACTCAGCCCCGGTGCCAATCGACCGGCCCGGCGCGCAGCACGTGGGCGCCGAGCGGCCGGCCCAGCACCTCCTGCACGGCCCGCGAGGCGTCGATCAGCCGGGGCAGGTCGACGCCGGTCGAGACCCCCATCTCCTCCAGCATCGAGACCGCGTCCTCGGTCGAGACGTTGCCGGTCGAGCCGGGCGGGACCGGGCAGCCGCCGAGCTCGCCGAAGCTCGACTCGAAGGACTGGACCCCCTCTTCGAGCGCGGCGACGAGGTTGGCGAGGCCCTGGCCGCGGGTGTTGTGGAAGTGGGCGGTCAGCTCGGGGCCGGCGAGCCGCTCGCGGGCGGCGGCGAAGAACTCGTGGGCCTGGCGCGGGTTGGCCATCCCGGTGGTGTCGCCGAACCCGACCTCCTCGCAACCGGCGGCGGCCAGGCGCTCGGCGATCTCGAAGACACGCTCGGGCGGGACCTCGCCCTCGTAGGGGCAGCCGAACGAGGTGGCGATCACGCCGACCCGGCGCAGCCCCGCCTCGCCGGCCTCGGCCAGCACCTGCTCCAGCCCGGCCAACGAGTCGGCGACCGAGCGGTTGACGTTCTCGCGATTGTGGGTCTCCGAGGCGGAGAGGAAGACGCTGACCTCGTCGAAGCGGTCGCGCATCTGCAGCGCCCGCTCCAGGCCCCGCTGGTTGGGGATCAGGACCGAGAAGTCGACGCCCTCGCGGCGCTCGACCGCGGCCAGCACCTCGGTCGCGTCGGCCAGCTGCGGGATCACGTCGGGGCGGACGAAGGAGGTGACCTCGATCCGCCGCAGCCCGGCCGCCGAGAGCAGGTCGACCAGCCGCACCTTGTCGGCGGTCGCGATCGTCTCCGGCTCGTTCTGGAAGCCGTCACGGGGCCCCACCTCGCGGATGCGGACGCTGCTGGGGAGATCCTGCATCGCCCAAAAGCTTAGGACCTCAAGCGCCAGGAATCCGCGCGAGCCCTTCCTCCCCCACCGCCGCCCGGAGGCGGTCCACGGTGGCGGCCACAATTTCCCGCACCTGCTCGGCTTCGTGGCAGACCTGGGCGTGAGTGAAGCGGAGGTTGGTCGTGCCGGCCGCAGTGTGGGCCTGGTCGCGGCGGCGATCGCGGACCTGCTGGGCCGGAGTGCGGTGGTAGTGCAGCCCGTCCGTCTCCACCACCAGCCCCAGCTCAGGCCAGTGAAAGTCGACCAGATACCCGTTGACGCGCTGACGGGTCAGGGGTTCGGGCAGACGGGCGGCGCGCACCAGGCGCAGGAAGCGCCGCTCGAGCTCGGAGTCGGTGAGCTGGAAGACGCGGTCGCCGAGCAGCGCCCGCAGCGACCCGACCCCTGGCTGGCCCGGGTGCTCCGCAAGCTTCGCGTGCAGCGTGATCGGGTCGACCAGGTCGAGCTTGTCGGCGTCGTTCACAGCCCGCTCCAGCGAACGCTCGTCACGGCTGCGGGCGATATCGATAAGGGTCCGGACGGGGGTCGTGACCGGGATCCGCTCACGCACCGTGAGGTCGCCGTGGGGCAGGCTCGGCCTGCGGTAGACGCAGATGCCGGGCCGCTCGCGCGCCGAGGACACTCGGACGGTGACCTCGATCTCGCCGTTGCCGCGAGCCGGCTCGATTCCCCAAAGCGCCGCCGCGCTCTCGTGACTGAGCGCAGCGCGGGGACCGCATGCCAGCACCGCCGCCATCCAGTGGCCGTGCTGGCTCAGTTCGGGCCTGCCGACCGCGTAGACACCGCGCCCGATCCGGTGCAGCCTCCCGCGCTTGATCCGGTGCTGGATCGAGTGTGGTTCCATCCCAAGCTCCAGGAGCTGACGGCGCGCCACCACCCCGTGCTGGCGCCGCGCGAGCGCCCAGGCCCGTTCGCTGATTGTTTGTCGGGTTGATGACCCCATGTGGTTGTCAAGTCGACAGCCGGGCCAAACTCTCCCCCCATAGACTGCGGGATCTCTTGAACGGCCCTCGGCCCATCCCGATCATCGGCGGTACCGGCGCCCTCGGCGCCGGCCTGGCGACCCGGTGGGCGGCGGCCGGGGTGCCGGTGGTGCTGGGCTCACGCTCGGCCGAGCGCGCGGAAGAAGCGGTGGCCAGGGTGCGAGAGGCGGTGCCCGGAGCCGAGGTCAGCGGCATGGAGAACGGCGACGCGGCGAAAGCAGCCGAGGTCGTCTTCCTAACCGTCCCCTTCCGCGCCCAGTCCGAGAACCTGCAGAACCTGCGCGAGCACCTCAGCGCAGGCCAGATCCTGGTCGACTGCACTGTGCCGCTGGCTGCCGCGGTGAGCGGCAAGGCGACCCGCTCGCTGGGCGTCTGGCAGGGCTCCGCCGCCCAGCAGGCGCAGGAGATGGTCCCCGAGGGGGTGACCGTGGTCGCCGCCCTGCACACGGTCGGCGCCCCCAGCCTCGCCGACACCGAGGTGGAGCTCGGCGAGGACGTCCTGATCTGCGGGGACAAGAAGGCAGACAAGGCGCGCGTCGCGCGCCTGATCGAGTCGATCGAGGGCTTGCGGGCGGTCAACGCCGGTCCGCTCGAGATGGCGCGGATCGTCGAGCAGCTGACCCCGCTCCTGATCTCGGTCAACGTCCGCTACAAGGCCCACGCCGGGATCAGGCTGACCGGCCTTCCCGACGGCGACCACTGGGGATAGGCCGATGCGGGTCGCGCTGCTTGCCGGCGGCACCGGCGGCGCCAAGCTCGGCGCCGGGATGCAGGAGGAGATCGGGTCCGAGCTGACCGTGATCGCCAACACCGGCGACGACGTCGAGGCGCTCGGCGTCCACGTCTCCCCCGATCCCGACCTGATCACCTACTGGCTGGCCGGCGAGATCGACGAGGAGCGCGGCTGGGGCATCCGCGACGACAGCTTCACCGTCTTCGAGCGGCTGCAGCGGCTCGGGGCGCCGGGCTGGTTCGGCCTCTCCGACCGCGACCTCGCCACCTGCCTGTACCGGCGCCAGTTCCTCGACGAGGGCGGCCGGCCGACCGACGCCCAGGCGCAGGTCGGGCGGGCGCTGGGGATCGCGGCGCGGGTGCTGCCGATGTCGGACGCGCCGGTCCGCACCCGGGTGCTGACCCCGGAGGGGCCGCGCGGCCTGCAGGAATACCTGATCGTCGACCAGGGCAAGCCGCCGGTCGAGGGGGTCGAGCTGGAGGGGATCGAGTCGGCCGAGCCGAGCCGCGAGGTGCTGGACGCGCTGCGCGCCGCCGAGGCGATCGTGATCGGGCCCTCGAACCCGGTGATCAGCATCGGCCCGATCCTCTCGGTGCCCGGCATGCGCGAGGCGATCGCCGCCTCCCCCGCCCCGGTCGTCGCGGTCAGCCCCTACGTCGCCGGCGCCGTGGTCAAGGGCCCGACCGACCGCTTCATGGAGGGAGTGGGCCGGCCGGGCACCGCCGCCGGGGTCGCCTCGCTCTACGCCGGGCTGATCGACGGCATGGTGGTCGACGACGGCGACCCCGACCCACCCCCCGCCGAGATCCCGACCCTGGCGACGCCGACCCTGATGGAGGGCGCCGCCGGCCGGGCCCGGGTGGCGCGCTCGGTGCTCGACTTCGCGACCACCCTGCGCTCGCCTTGAAGGCGACCGCGATCCTGCCGGTCAAGCGCTTCGGGGCCGCCAAGCAGCGGCTCGCGATCGGGCTGAACGAGGAGCGGCGCCGGGCGCTGATCGCGGCGATGGTCGGCGACGTGCTGGCGGCGGTCGGCGAGGCGCGCTCGGTCGAGCGGACGATCGTGGTCAGCAGCGAGCCGGCGGCCGCCGAGCTTGCCGCGGCCGCAGGGGCCGAACTGCTGCCCGACCCCGACGAGGGCGGCCACGTCGGCGCCGCCCGGGCCGGGATCGCCCGCGCCGTGGCGCTCGGAGCGCGGTGCGCGGTCCTGGTCCCCGGCGACTGCCCGCTGCTCGACCCGCGCGAGCTGGACCGGCTGCTGACCGGCATCCCCGACCCCTACGTCGCCGTCGTCCCCGACCGCCACGGGACCGGGACCAACGCGCTGGCGCTCTGCCCGCCCGGGGCGATCGCCCCCGCCTTCGGCGAGGGCAGCTGCGCCCGCCACGTCGCCGCGGCCCGCGAAGCCGGCATCGCCTTCGGGGTCGAAGAGCTGCCCTCGCTGGGGCTCGACCTCGACACCCCGGCCGACATCGTCGCCCTCACCCGGGCGCTCGCCGACCACCCCGGCCGCGCCCCCCGCACCGCCAAGGAGCTCGGCATATGAACCCGTGGTTCCTTTTGCGCGATATGGGCCAAAAAGGAACCACGCGATGAGTGGGGTGTCGGTGGTGGCGGTTGAGGGGCTGCCCGAGGTGACGGAGGGGATGGCGATCGGCGAGCTGATCGCGGCGCGGGCGGAGCTTGCCGAGGGCGACGTCGTCGTCGTCTCGCAGAAGGTCGTCTCCAAGGCCGAGGGGCAGCTGCGGCGGCTGGCCGAGGTCGAGCCGGGCGCCGAGGCGCGGCGGCTCGCGGCCAAGCTGGGCAAGGAGCCGGAGATGGTCGAGCTGGTGCTGGCCGAGAGCCGCGAGGTGCTGCGGGCCGAGCGCGGCGTCCTGATTGTCGAGACCCGGCACGGGTTCGTCTGCGCCAACGCCGGCATCGACGTCTCCAACCTGCCCGATGACGGGATGGCCTGCCTGCTGCCCACCGACCCCGACGCCTCGGCGCGCCGGATCCGGGCCGAGATCGAGGCGGCGGCCGGGGTCCGGCCGGCGGTCGTCGTCTCCGACAGCTTCGGCCGCGCCTGGCGGCTCGGCCAGGCCGAGGTGGCGATCGGGTGCGCCGGGCTCATCCCACTGGACGACTGGCGCGGCCGTCGCGACGCCTCCGGCCGCGAGCTGGAGGCGACCGAGATCGCAATCGCCGACGAGGCCGCGGCAGCAGCCGACCTGGTCCGCGACAAGACCAACCGCGTCCCAGCAGCCCTCATCCGCGGCCTCGCGCACCACGTCAGCGAGGAGGACGGGCCGGGAGCGGCAGCCCTGCGCCGCCCGAGGGACGAAGACCTCTTCCGCTGAAACACCAGCTCTTCCGCCGATGGACCCGTCCCGGTAGGGGTGGAGCGTCTTGTACTTTTTCGGCCGCGCGCCCTGAGGCGTCAGCCGCAACCCCTCCTCCGGAAAAGTTAAGCGGAACCCCTACCGGGACGGGTCCGCCACCGACAGCACCGCGGCGCCCTCGAGGCGGCCGCTGCGGATGTCGTCGAGGGCGCGGTTGGCTTCGGCGAGCGGATAGGCGGTGACCTCGGTGTGGACCGGGACCTGCGGCGCCAGGGCGAGGAGCTCCTCGCCGTCGCGGCGGGTCAGGTTGGCGACCGAGCCCAGGGTCCGCTCGCCCCAGAGCAGGTCGTAGGAGAAGGCGGGGATCTCGCTCATGTGGATGCCGGCGCTGACGATCCGGGCGCCCTTGGCGCTGGCCCGCAGCGCCTCGACCATCAGCGACCCGACCGGAGCGAAGACGATCGCGCCGTCAAGCGGCTCGGGCGGCGCCTCACCCGAGCCACCCGCCCACTCGGCGCCCAGCCGCCGCGCGAACCCCTGCGTCGCGGCGTCGCCGGGCCGGGTGAAGGCGAAGACGCGGCGGCCTTCATGCACGGCCACCTGGCAGAGGATGTGGGCCGAGGCGCCGAAGCCGAAGAACCCGATCCGCTCCGCGTCGCCGACCAGGCGCAGCGCCCGGTACCCGATCAGGCCGGCGCAGAGCAGCGGCGCGGCCTCCAGGTCGGGGTAGCCGTCCGGGATCGGGAAGCAGTAGCGCTCGTCGGCGACCGCCAGCTCGGCGAAGCCGCCGTCGAGGTCGTAGCCGGTGAACCTGGCCCGGTCGCAGAGGTTCTCGCGTCCCGCTCGGCAGTACCGGCACTCGCCGCAGGTCCAGCCCAGCCACGGCACCCCAACCCGCTCGCCGGGCGCGAACCGCTCCGCCCCCTCCCCCGTCCCGGCCACGACGCCGACAATCTGGTGGCCGGGGACAAGCGGCAGCTTCGGCTCGGTCAGGTCGCCGTCGAGGATGTGCAGGTCGGTGCGGCAGACCCCGCAGGCGCGCACCGAGAGCAGCACCTGTCCCGGCCCCGGCTCGGGATCGGCCACCTCCGTCAGTCGCAGAGGCTCGCGCTGCCGCCCCAAAACCATCGCCCTCATCAACCCATGGTTCCTTATTGGCCCATATCGCGCAAAAGGAACCGCGGGATGGCTTTCAGTAGGTCTCGATGACCTCGTAGAGGGTGGTGCGCTGGGCGGGCTCGCGGCCGGCGGCGCGGGCGGCGGCGATCAGCTGCTCGGGCTCCAGCCGCACCCCGTGCTGGGAGCCGGCCATGCGGGAGATGTTCTCCTCCATCAGGGTGCCGCCGAGGTCGTTGACGCCCCAGCGCAGCGACTCGGTCGCTCCCTCCAGGCCCATCTTCACCCAGCTCGCCTGCAGGTTTGGGATCGTGCTGCCCAGCGCCAGCCGGAAGGCGGCGGTGTGCTTGAGGTTCTCCCGCACCGAGATCTCCTCGATCCCGTGGGTGCGGCCGAGCAGGGTGTTGAAGGGGATGAAGGAGAGCGGCACGAACTCGGTGATGCCGCCGGTCCGCTCCTGCAGCGCCCGCACCACCCGCATATGACGGGCCAGCTCGCGCGGCTCCTCGATGTGGCCGAACATCACGGTCGAGGTCGAGCGCAGCCCGGCCCGGTGCGAGGCTTCGATGATCTCGACCCAGCGCTCGGCCGGCAGCTTGTTGGGGGAGATCCGCTGCCGCACCCCATCGTCCAGCACCTCGGCCGCGGTGCCCGGGGTCGAGCCCAACCCGCACTCGAGCAGGTGGGCGAAGACGTCGTCGGGGGAGCGGCCGGAGCGCTCGCAGGCGTGGTCGATCTCCATCGGCGAGTAGGCGTGCAGGTGCAGGTCCGGCGCCTCGCGCTTGGCGAGCCGCAGCCAGCGGCCGTACTCCTCCAGGGTGAGGTCGGGGTGGATGCCGCCCTGCATGCAGAGCTCGGTCGCGCCGAAGGAGACCGCCTCGGCGATCCGCGCCGCGAAGTCCTCCTCGGAGACTTCGTAGGCGTCGGGCGAGCGGCGGCCCTGGCCGAAGCCGCAGAAGGCGCAGCCGACCGTGCAGACGTTGGTGAAGTTGATGTTGCGATTGACGACGAACGTGACCCGGTCCCCAGCCAGCTCGGCGCGCAGCTCGTCGGCCGCAACCCGCATCTCCTCGATCGCCTCCGGCCGGGTCTCGGCGAACATCGCCGTCATCTCGTCCTCGCTCAGCTCGGCGCCCTCGCGCCCCTTCGCAACGGCCCTCTCGGTCAGCCCATCCGCAAGCTTCTCAACCCCCCGCCGCCCCGACCCTTTGCGCGGAATGAAGCTCCAATACTTCAGCTTGATCACGTCAAGCACCCCCTGCTCCATCCACTCGGAGTCCATGTACTGCGGGTAGACACAAAGCCGCTCGGTGAGGGCATAGCCGCGCGGCTGCAACTCCTTGCGGACCTGGTGCGGCGACGGGAACGGCTCCTCGGGACTGATGTGGTCGCCATTCGCCGACAGCCCACCCAGATCCGTAGCGCCGGCCTCAACCAGCTCAGGCCAGTGCTCCGACAGATTCGGCGGCACCTGCACGCCGACGTCCGGCATCAGCCGCCTGCACTCCCCAATCAGCCGCTTGATCTCATCGACGTCCACCGGCGCGGCCCACGAAGGGAGGGGGGAGGCGCCCTCCGAACGTTTTGCGGAACTTTGCGAGAGCACCTCCTCGGACGGCCGCACCGTCCCCTCAAAGGATCCGAGTGAGGAGGGTGCCTCCCCCCTCCCCCACCGCTCACGCGCCGAAGCATCGGCGATCTCCGCGACCTCCGCCCCGTAGTACCGGGGGTGCGGGACGAAGTTTTGGATGATCACCTCCTGGAGGTGGCCGTAGCGCTCGTGCAGCTGAGCGAGAGCTTCCAGCGACTCGACGCGCGAGTCCTCGGACTCGCCGATCCCGACGAGGATCCCCGAGGTGAAGGGGATCTTCAGCTTGCCGGCTGCCTCGATCGTCGCGAGGCGCTTGGCAGGGTGCTTGGTCGGGCTGCCGGCGTGGACCGTTTGCAGCAGCGACTCGTCGACCGACTCGAGCATCAGGCCCTGGGAGGCGGTGACCTCCCGCAGGCGCGCCAGGTCGTCCTCATCGAGGACGCCGACGTTGGTGTGCGGGAGGATGCCGCGCTCCAGGGCGCGCTCGCAGGCCCAGACGACGTAGGAGGTGAAGTCGTCGTGGCCCCACTCGGCGAGGCGCGCCGCGACCGCCGGGTTTACCTCGGGCCGCTCGCCGGTCAGGACGAGCAGCTCCTTGGTGTTGCGTTTCAGCGCCTCATCGAGCTGCCGTTCGACCTCATCGGGCGGGTGGACGTGCGCCTGATGCGTGGCGAAGGCGCAGTACTTGCAGTAGCACTGGCAGGTGCGCGAGAGCGAGAGGGTGAAATTGCGGGAGAACGTGACCCTGCGCACCCGGCGGAAACTACCGCACGCGCCGAGCGGGCTCGGCGCGTGCGGTCAAGGGCTCCCGAACTTGCTCAGGTGGTCGCCGAGGGCGCGGCCTTGACGCGCTCCGGCGGCTCGGTCGGAGCCGGGCCGCCCGGCTCCAGCACGAACCGGAAGACGAGAACCGCGACCAGCGAGCCGACCACCGGGCCGGCCAGGTAGGGCCAAACGCCGCCCCACTCGCCGCTGACCAGGGCCGGGCCGAACCAGCGGGCCGGGTTGAACCCGGCGCCGGTCAGCGGGCCGCCGACCAGGACGATGAAGCCCAGGGTGGTGCCGATCGCCAGCGGTGCCCACTCCTTGAAGCTCTTTTTGGAGAAGACGGCGGCGAGGATGACGAGGACGAGGCAGAAGGTCCCGATCGCCTCGACCACCGAGCCGGCGAAGTTGCCGGCAAGCAGGCCGGACACCTGGGTGGCGCCGTAGTTGGTCGCCCTCCCCTCGTCCAGCAACAGTGCCTTGCAGAGCAGCGCCCCGAGCACACCGCCCGAGAGCTGGGCGAGCATGTAGATCACCGCGTCGATCGGCGCGATGCGCCGGATCGCGGCGGCGGCGAGGGTGACGGCGGGGTTGAAATGCCCACCGCTGACCACGCCGAACATCACGATCAGCCCGAAGAGGAGGAACGCGTGGAGCAGGCCGATGACCGCGAAGTCCGATCCGAACTGGGCCTGGTTGCCGGTTGAGACGAACAGCACGACGACGCTGCAGATGAAGAACACCAGCAACAGCGTGCCGATCAACTCAGCAAGGTATGCGGAAAGCCCTCGTTCCTGCACCAAATCCTCCTCCATTTCGGGAACACCTAAGCGGGCGGGAGTGTCTCACATTTGGTCAATGGAATAAGTTCAAGCCCGCATGAGATGGGCTGTCGCGCTGCTGGCGGCCGTCCTCGCGCTCGCCGGCGTCGCCGGCTGCGGAGGGGACGGCGCGGAACCGGGCGTGCCGAAAGGCGCGACGCTGATGCTCGATTTCAGCCCCAACGCGGTCCACTCCGGGATCTACGCCGCGCAGGCGCGCGGCTTCTACGAGCGCGAGGGCGTCGAATTGACGATCCGCCAGCCGGGCGAATCGACTGATGCGCCGAAGCTGCTCGCCGCCGGCCGGGTCGATTTCGCGGTCCTCGACATCCACGACCTCGGGATCGCCCGCGAGCGCGGCCTGAAGGTGACCGCCGTGAGCCCGATCGTGCAGCGGCCGCTGGCCTCGGTGATCGCCCGCAGCGACACCGGCATCGCGCGTCCCCGCGATCTCGAGGGCCGCACCGTCGGGGTCACCGGCCTGCCTTCGGACGAAGCGGTCCTCGACTCCGAGGTCGAAGCCGACGGCGGCGACCCGGCCCTCGTCAAGCGGGTGACGATCGGGTTCAACGCGGTCTCGGCGCTGGCCGCCGGCAAGGTCGACGCGGCAACCGGGTTCTGGAACGCCGAGGGGGTGGCGCTGCGCCGCCAGGGAGTGCCGATCCAGATCTTCAAGGTCGATGAGTACGGCGCCCCGCCCTACCCGGAGCTGGTCCTCGCCACCTCGAGCCGGATGCTGGAAGAGCAAACGGAGCAGGTGAAAGCGGTGGTCGACGCGACCGACGACGGTTACGCGCTGGTCGTCAGGCGCCCCGACGTCGGCCTCGACGCCATGCTGGCCGCCGACCCCGCCCTCGACCGCGCCGACCAGGGCGCCCAGATGAGAGAGCTGCGGCCGGACCTCAGCCCGGCGCTCTTCTCGTTGGACCTGCTGCGCGAATGGGAGCAGTGGGACATCGAGCACGGCATCCTCAACCGCCCGATCAAGTACGTCGAGACCTTCGTCTTCTGGTAGCGCCGATGCTGGGTCAGCCGCCGAGCAGCCGCTCGACGAGCTGCGGCAGCTCACGGGACATGCGGGAGCGCGGGACGACGAGGTCGACGCCGGCGGCCTCGGCGGCGGCGCGGGTCTCGGTGTCGACGTGCGAGTAGTAGCCGAGCACCGGCACGCCGAACCCGGCCAGCGCCTCGAGGTCGGCGACGTCGAGGTCGGCGACGATCAGCTCCGCCTCCCCGCCCGGCACCGCCTCGACCGAACGGGCGAGGATCACGTTGTGCCCGGCCGCGGTCAGGGCGCCATCGACCCGGCTGGCCAGCATCAGGTCCTCGACCACGCTCACGACCCGGGCCACAGTCGCTCCTAGATCGCGCGGCGCTGGCGGAACTCTTCGCGCACGCTCTCCGGCCGGCCCCACATCTGGACGACCTCGGAGCGGCCCTCGCGCACCTCGGCGACCCGCAGCTCGCCGGCGACGCCGTCGGCGTCGAGCTTGGCGAGCACGCCCTTCACGGTCTGCGGCGCCGCCGCGTGACCGAAGCTGCGGGCGACCAGCAGCCGCCAGTGCCAGTCCGCCCGCGAGTAGACCTGGGCGTTGACCTGGGAGAGCGCCACCGCCGAGTCGACGTAGCGGCTCTCGTCCTCGATCCGCAGATCGAGCTCGAGGTCGGTCCAGTCGGCCGGCAGGGCGTCGAGCGCCCCCTGGAATTCGTCTGCGAACGGCACGGATGCGAAGCCTAGCTGCCGCCCTCGCCGGGCGGGGCCAGGTCGGGGCCGGGGATCGCGCTGCCGTGCGGGTCGTGGCTCGGTTCGCCCAGCTTCGCCGCGATCAGCTCCTCGAGCTCCTCGGAGATGTAGTGCTCCAGCACCTCGGCCTCCTGGTGGATCCGCTCGTCGGACATCCCCAGCGCCTCGGAGAGGTATGCCTCGATCAGCCGGTGGTGGCGGATCACCTCCAGCGCCACCCGCTCCCCGGTCGGGGTCAGGCTCACGCCCTTGTAGGGGACGTAGTCGACCAGACTGAGGTCGGAGAGCCGTTTCAGCATCGAGGTCGCGGTTGCCGGGGTGACCCCCAGCCGCTGCGCGACCTCGCCGTTGAGGACCGGGCCCTCGCGGTCGGCGGCGATCGCGTAGATCGCCTTCGCGTAGTCCTCGATCGCCTCGGTGCTCGGATCGCGCCGGCCCCGCCCGGCCTCTCCCGTCGCCATCAGACCGAGACCAGCAGCCCGGTGACGTAGAGGGCGGCGAGGCCAGCCAGGATGCCGGCGACCGTGACCGGGTAGAGGAACCGGCCCCGCTCGTCGCGCATCGCTGGGGCGAGCTGCACGATCACCCGCGCGATCGCCCCCACCCCGACCCCGAACAGCAGCGCCGCGACGCTGGGGTTGAAGGCGGCGGCGCCGATCCAGGCGCCGAGGATCGCCGGCGCCCCGGCGATCAGGCCGAACCCGGCCAGCCGGCCCAGCCCGGGCGGGGCGCCGCCGCGCAGCGGCGCGACGATCGCCAGCCCCTCGGTCGTGTTGTGGATCGCGAAGCCGACCACCAGGAAGGCGCCGAGGGCGAGCGCCCCGGTCGCGTAGGAGGAGCCGATCGCCAGCCCCTCGCCGAGGTTGTGGAGGCCGATCCCGATCGCTACCAGCAGCGCCAGGTAGGCGCCCGCCGCCCCGGCCGAGCCGGCTCTGCGGCCACGCTCGGCGAGGTGGGCGTCGACCGCGGCCAGGACCAGGTAGGCGACCAGGGCGCCGACGAAGACGAGGCCGGTCGGGCCGAAGGCGGCGGGCGCCTCGGCGGCGATCTCCAGCCCCTCGAGCCCGGCGTCGATCGCGAGGAAGGCGAGCAACCCGATCGTGAAGGCGATCAGAGCTCCCATCCAGGCGCCGCCGAGCCGGCGCATGAAAGGCAGCCAGAGCATCCCCAGGCTGACCGGGATGACGCCGACGTAGATCCCCAGCAGCGCCATCAGACCGAAGAAGGAGGCGTCGGCCTCGGGGGTCTCGGTGGCAACCGCGATCTCGGCGTCGACGGTGCCGCCGGAGGAGGTGAGGATGAAGATCTCGTAGGCCTCGCCCTCGATCCAGGGGTAGGAGAGGACCAGCGTGGTCGAGCCGAGCCGGCCGACCTCGCGGCCGCCCTCGGCGACAAACGGCGCGTAGCCGTCGTTGACCGCAACCTGGGCGATCTCGACCGGGTCCGGGCCGTCGTTGCGCAGCGTCAGCTCGATCTCACCCGGCCGCAGCACGGTCTGCTCGACCGCCAGCTCCTCGGCCGGCGGCCCGGTCCGCTCGCCCAGCCCCGGCCCGCCGAGCAGCGCGAAGGCGCCGATCGCCGCCGCGATCACCAACAGCGGCACGAGGCCGAGCAGCCAGGACGGCAGGCCGGCGCCGAAGCCGCTCTGCTCCGCCCTTGCCCCAGCCTCCATCAGGTGTTGCCCCCGCCGCCCCAGGGCAGCTCGCAGTAGGCGGCCGCGGCGGCAGTTGCGCCCAAGGCTTCCGGGTCGCCGACCCGGAAGAACCCGGTCCAGCCGAGCTCGGCGAACTCGGTGACGTGGGCGTGGAACATGTAGTCGCCGTCAAACGGGAACTTCAGCTCGAGGATGCCGCGCTGGCCCTGCCCCTGGATCACCGTGTCGGTGAACTCGTTCGGCTGCATCGAGGTCCCGGTCGGGAAGTAGTTGAAGAAGTTGCCGTGGACGTGGAAGGAGTTGACCGGGTCGTACTCGAGGATGTTGACCAGGTAGACGCGGGTCAGCGCGTCGCGCTCGACCTGGATCGGCTCGTTGACGTAGTGGAAGCCGACCGTGTTGACCGCGTAGATCTCGTTGGAGAGGTCGAAGTTGGTGTCGAACCCGTTCATCACCATCACCATCTCGTCGGCTTCCGGCCGGCCCTTCTTGGGGTCGACGATGAAGGCGCCGTAGAGGCCGCGGGCGATGTGCGGGGCGAGCGGCGAGACGTGGCAGTGGTAGAGGTGGAGGCCGAACGGCGAGGCGTCGAACTCGTAGGTGAACCTGCCGCCGGGCTCGATCTGGCCGCCGCCCTTGTTTTCGCCGATCCCCGGCATCCCGTCCATCAGCGCCGTGTGGACGCCGTGGAAGTGCATCGTGTGGGGGTGGTCGGAGGCGTTGACGAAGTTGATCCGCATCAGGTCCCCCTCGCGGGCTCGCAGGGTCGGGCCGGGGACGCGGCCGTTGTAGGTCCACGCTTCGTACTTGACCCCCGGCGCCACTTCGATCTCGGCGTCCTGGGCGACGATGTCCCATTCGCGCAGCAGCCGGCCGCTGGCCAGCCGTCGCGTCTTGCCGTAGTCGAAGTCGCGCAGCAGCTCGGTCGGGTGGAAGCCGTTGGCCCGGTGGTTGACCGAGCGGCCGGGGGCGAAAGTGGCGTGAGCGAAGGCGTCGTGGCCGTCGTGGCCGCGGTCGCCGTTGGACTCGGCGCGAGCCACTCCCCCACTGCGCTCGGCGATCAGGCCGCCGAGGCCGACCACGGCCGGCGCCGCCAGCGCCGCGCCGCCCAGCAGGCGGCGGCGGCTGATCCCGTTCTCGGTCGGCTCGTCCTTCACGCCGGGGGATTTTGACACATCTAAACCAGAATTTCGATCTGTCTAAATCAGCCGGCGTTGGTGGCTGCCTAGAATCGGTCCCGATGAGCGCTGAGACCACGGTTGAGCTCGATGCCCAGTACCGGCAGCTGCGCGAGGAGTGCGGGCTGCTGGAGCGGACGGGGCGCGGCCTGCTGCGGGTCACCGGCCCCGACGCCGCCGAGTACCTGCAGGGTCAGCTGACCAACGACGTCGAGGCGCTGGAGCCCGGCGAGGTCCAGTACGCCGCGCTGCTCGACCGCAAGGGCCACATGCAGGCCGACATGCGGGTGCTGCGCCCGGCCGCCGAGGAGATCGTGGTCGAGACCGAGCCCGAGGGCCGGGCCGCGGCCCTGCGCCACCTGCAGATGTACTCGATCGGGCGCGAGGTCGAGGTCGTCGACGCCAGCGAGGAGCTGGCCGTGCTCTCGCTGATCGGTCCGCGCAGTGCCGAGCTGGCCGGCGCCGCGCCGCTGTCCGAAGACGCCTGCGAGGCGACCTCCGTGGCCGGAACCGAGGTCCTCGCCGCCGGCAGTCGCGACGGGATCGACCTGATCGTCGCCGCGGCCGAGGCCGAGCGGCTGAGCGCCGCGCTGCGCGAAGCCGGCGCGGTCGCCGTCTCCCCCGAGGCGGTCGAGATCCTCCGGGTCGAGGCAGGCGTCCCCCGCTTCGGGGCCGAGATGACGACTGAGACGATGCCGGCCGAGGCGGGAATCGTCGAGGACGCGGTCAGCTTCACCAAGGGCTGCTACATCGGCCAGGAGACGGTCGCCCGGCTCCACTACAAGGGCCGCCCCAACCGCCACCTGCGCGGCCTGCGGCTCAGCGCCCCCGCCGCCCCCGGGGCGGCGGTGCGGCTCGGCGAGAAGGAGGTCGGGCGAGTGGGCGGCGCGGTCGTCTCCCCCGCCCTCGGCCCGCTCGGGCTGGCGATCCTGCGCCGCGAGGCGGAGCCCGGCACCGAGGTCTCCGTAGGTGAAGATGGCGTTACGGCTGAGGTAGCCGACCTTCCCTTCGGCTAGATTCAGTCGGCGATGGGTCGTGGGGGAGCCAGGATCGCGTTTGCCGGGGCGCTCGCGGCGGCGGCGCTTGCCGTTGCCGGCTGCGGCGCCGAGGGCCATGAGAACGAGCCGCGGCCCCAGGTCGCAGCGCGAGTCAGCGTCAAGATCGGCCCGAAGGCGATCCTGGTGCAGCCGCGGCGGATCGCCTTCGGCCCCGAACGCAACCAGCAGCTGCCGCAGAACCGGAACGAGTCGCAGCCGCCGATCGAGACCGACGCGCCGCTCGACGTCACCCTGGTCGCCGCCAACCAGACCGACGAGGACGTGCGGATCGAGCTGCGCGGCCCGACCAGCGCCAGCTCGGCGACGATCTTCGCCAACAGCCCCGGCACCTTCCAGGCCGACCTGCCGACCGGCACCTACATCGTCGTCGCGCCCGACGTCCCCACCGCCCGCCCGGGCAAACTGACGGTCGGCCCCTACCGGGCGTCCTCCGAGAACGACGTCCTCCTTCCCTAGCCGCAACGAGCGACCTTCCAGGCGCCGGATCGCGTCTGGGGCCGGTGCCAAGATCGGTGGCCGTGACCGTCGTCCTCGCGATAGCCGTCCTCCTCCTCGCCGCCGGGCTGGTCTACGTGCTCGCGATGCGGCGGCCGGAGCCGGTCGAGCAGCCCGACCTGGGGCCGGCAATCCAGGAGGCCGCGGCCCAGGTCGGCGCCCAGGTTCGCGACGAGCTGCTGCAGCTCAACGAGCAGGCGCGCAAAGTCGACGCGAAGACCGCCGAGGCGACGCTCGAGAAGCGCCAGCAGGAGATCAAAGCGCTGACCACGCAGATCGCCGAGGGCCAGAAGAAGATCGAAGTCGAGGTGCGGCGGCGCGGCGAGACCGACCTCCAGACCCGCGCCCTGATCGAGCAGGTCGGCCAGACCGTCGGCACGCTGGGAGCCGAGACCGCCGGGTTGAAGAAGGCGCTGCGCCAGCCGCAGACCCGCGGCCAGTGGGGCGAGCTGCAGCTGCGCCGCTGCATCGAGATCGCCGGCATGACCGAGCACGTCGACTTCGAGCTGCAGGAGCAGCTGCGCACCGACGAGGGCTCGCGGCTGATCCCCGACGCCCGCTTCCTGCTGCCCGAGGGGCGCAGCTTCGTCGCCGACTCGAAAGTTCCGCTCGACGCCTTCCTCGACGCCCAGGAGGCCGAGGACGAAACCGACCGGCGGCTCCACCTGGAGCGCCACGCGCGGCAGGCACGCGAGCACGTGCGCAGCCTCAGCTCGAAGGACTACCAGGGCCAGTTCAAGGCCGGGGAGACGCCCGACCTGGTGGTCTGCTTCATCCCCAACGAGCCCGCCCTGCACGCCGCCTTCGCCGCCGACCCCGACCTCTTCGACTACGCGCTGGAGCGCAACGTGCTGCTGGTCAGCCCGACCTCGCTGATCGGGCTGCTGCGGACGATGGAGCTGGGCTGGCGCCAGGAGCAGATGGTCGCCGAGGCGGCCCAGATCGCCGAGGCGGCCGGCACCCTGCACAGCCGCTTCGCCAAGTTCCTCGGCGACTTCGAGAAGGTCGGCCGCGGTCTGACCACGGCCGCCACCGCCTACGACTCGGCGGTCGGCTCGATGGAGCGCCGGCTGCTGCCGCAGCTGCGCAAGGTCGAGGGCCTCGGGATCGCGCCCGGCAAGGAGATCGAGGCGCCGGAGCCGACCGAGGTCGCGGTGCGGGCGATCACCGCCCCGGAGCTGCGCGACTCCGACGCCGCATAGGCGCCTTTGTCCACGCCCCGTGGCCAAACGCGCCACGCCGCGAGCGAACCGGCGCTTAACTAGGATTCGCCGCCGGACAGGAACCAAGCGGAGGAGCCAGTTTTGGCAGCGGACAGCAGCAAGGTCGCGACCCTCGACGTCGAGCCCGGGACGCTCCCGGAGTCGATGGCGGCATGGGTCATCAGGCAGGAGCGCGAGGGGGAGCCGAACGACGCCTTCCAGCTCGAGCAGATCGAGGTCCCCGAGCCCGGCGCCTTCGAGGTGATCGTGCGCGTGATGGCGGCGGGGGTGAACTTCAACAACGTCTGGGCGTCGCTCGGGGAGCCGGTCTCCGTCTTCGGCTACGGCGACCACCCCGAGTACGGCCACCACATCGGCGGCTCCGACGCCTCGGGGGTCGTCTGGAAGGTCGGCGAGGGCGTCACCCGGTGGAAGCCCGGCGACGAGGTCGTCGTCCACTGCAACCAGGCCTCCTATGAGGACGTCGAGGTGCACGGGCTCGACCCGCTGGCGGCGCCGAGCCAGCAGATCTGGGGCTACGAGACGACCTGGGGCTCGTTCGCCCAGTTCACCAAGGTGCAGGCGCAGCAGCTGCTGCCCCGCCCCCGCAACCTCTCCTGGGCCGAGTCCTCGGCCTACGGCCTCACCTACTTCACCGCCTACCGGATGCTGCTCGACCAGTGCGACCTGCGGGCCGGCCACAACGTGCTGATCTGGGGCGCCGCCGGCGGGCTCGGCGTCTTCGCGACCCAGCTCTGCGCGGCGGCCGGCGCCAACGCGGTCGGGGTCGTCTCCTCTCCCGAGAAGGGCGAGCTGGTCAAGCAGCTGGGCGCCGTCGACTACATCGACCGCAGCGAGTTCGGCGAGATGATGCGGACTCCGGAGAACCTCGCCGACCCGGCCGCCGACAAGGCCCGCTTCAAGGCCTCGCGCGGCTTCGCCAAGCGGGTCAAGGAGATCCTCGGCGACGCCCCCGACATCGTCTTCGAGCACGTCGGCCAGGCGACCTTCCCGACCTCGGTCTTCGTCGTCAAGCCGTTCGGCAAGGTGGTGATCTGCGGCGCCACGTCGGGCTTCCAGCTCGACTTCGACGTCCGCTACCTGTGGATGCGCCAGAAGCAGATCATCGGCTCGCACTTCGCCAACGCCTACGAGTGCATGCGCGCCAACCAGCTGATGGCCGAGGGCAAGGTGCGGCCGGTGCTGTGGCAGACGATGGGCTTCGAGGGCGTGCCGGAGGCGCACCAGCTGCTGCACGAAAACAAGCACCTGGGCAAGATCTCGATCCTGGTCGGGGCGACCAGCGAGGACGAGGGGCGCTACGAGGACGGACCCGGCGCGATCCGCGCCGAGGTGGGGGCATGAAGACGCAACCGCAACTGGAAAGAGGTAAGTGATGGCGGAGGTCTGCAGGCTCGACTGGCACGTCGCCCCGATGAGGGCGGACCGGTGGCTCGACATCTGGGAGCCGGCGGCGGCGAAGATGCCGGCCTACGGGGCGAAGAGCTGGTCGCTGACCCGCTCCACCGAGGACTCGCTCTCCTTCCAGCAGACCTCGGTCTGGGAGAACCGCGCCGACTTCGAGCGCTACTGGTTCTCCGAAGAGATCGCCGCGGCCCGCGAGGCCAGCGTCGACCTCTACGACCTGCCGCTGCTGCCGGTCTGGCACACCCTGATCGCCGCCGAGTAACGGCGGCTCAGGGCTGCTCGGCGCGGAGGCTGCGGGCCCACCCGATCAGCGCCTCGACGTGGACGTCGAGCAGCCCCGAGGCTGACTCGGTCTCGATCAGAAGGGTCGGGCTCTCCCGCTCCTGCGCCCACTCGTAGCAGCGCTGGTCGAAGCTGTCGTCGATCCAGGCCAGCGCCCGCTCGGCGGCGTACTCCTGCAGCGGCCCGAGCTTCCAGTCGGCGGAGCCGAACTTCGCCTTGCCGCGGAACCGCAGGTAGGGCTGGTCGGGGATCCCGAGCAGCTCGCCCAGCCGCTCGGTCTGCGCTTCCCAGCCGCTCGCCCAGATCAGCTCGAAGAACTCGGCGAGATGCAGCAGGTGGGCGCCGCTGGCGACCGAGATGCAGTGCAGCTTGCCGTCGATCATCTCCAGCCGCGCTGCCGGCGGCGCCGGCGGCTCGTCGAAGTCGAACAGCGAGACGACGCCGTCGACGTCGACCGCGAGCAACGGCTTGCCGTCGTCGCGGCGCTCTGCGCGTCGGCGCCGGCGCAACCCGAACCCCGGTGGGCTCACGCGCGCTCGAGCGGGGCCATGGTCAGTCCCGCCGCGTCGAGCTGCTCCCAGTAGTGCTCGGCGGGCTCCCGCGGCCCCGACCAGACGATCGCCTGGCCGCCGCTGTGGATCTGCTCGGCGATCCGGTGGCCCTGCTCGAGGCTGACCCCGGGCAGCACCCGGGCCAGCGTCTGGGCGACGTGCTCGAACGTGTTGTGGTTGTCGTTGCGAACGATCACGCGCCAGTTCCCGCCAAGGTCCGAGCCCGGCCCGGAGACGCGTGGCCGCTCGACCGTCGTCGTCGACATTCCCGCCATTATGCATCCCATCACTCGGCCGGCGGACACTCGCTTCCCCTATCTGCCTGGAATCGACGCATTGCGGGCACTGGCGGTGGTCGCCGTCTTCCTCTACCACGCCGGGGTCGGGTGGATGCCGGGGGGCTTCCTCGGGGTCGACCTCTTCTTCGTGATCAGCGGCTACCTGATCACCTCGCTGCTGCTCGCCGAGCAACGCCGCACCGGCGCCGTGCGGCTGGGGCGGTTCTGGCTGCGGCGGGCGCGGCGCCTGCTGCCCGCGGTCGGCGTCCTGATCGCGGTGACGATGATCCTCGCGGCGATCTTCGAGCCGGACCGGATCGACGCGCTGCGCGGCGACGCGCTCGCCTCGCTCGCCTACGTCGCCAACTGGCACTTCGTGATCGCCGACGTCCCCTACTTCGACCAGTTCCAGCGGCCCTCGCTGTTCACCCACCTCTGGTCGCTGGCGGTCGAGGAGCAGTTCTACCTCTTCTGGCCGCTCGTCTTCGCGGTCGGGATCAAGCTCTTCGGCCGCACCCGGCTGCTGGTCGGAGTGCTTGCGGGGGCGCTGGGCTCGGTCGCCCTCGCCTGGGTCCTCTTCGACCCCGGTGGCGACGCCTCCCGCGTCTACTACGGCACCGACACCCACGCGGTCGGGCTGCTGGCCGGCGTCGCCCTGGCCCTCGTCTGGAGCCCGATCGAGCTGCGCCGCCACCGCTCCGGGCCGCTGGTCGGCCCGACCCTCGACGCGGTGGCGGTGGTCGCCCTCGCCTACGTCGTGCTCGCCTTCCTGCGGGTCCACGACTACGACCTCGGTCTCTACCGCGGCGGCTACCTGTGGCTGGCGCTGGCCACGGCGCTGCTGGTCGGGGCGCTCTCCCATCCCGCCTCGCGGCTCGGCCCGCTGCTCGGGCAGGCGCCCGTCCTCTGGCTCGGGGTGCGCAGCTACAGCTTCTACCTCTGGCACTGGCCGGTGCTGGCGCTGACCAGGCCCGGAGTCGACGTCGAGCTCCCCCGCGGGCTGCTGATCCCGCTGCAGCTGGCGGCGGTGCTGGCGCTGGCCCACCTCTCCTACCGCTACGTCGAGCTGCCCTTCCGCGGCCGGGGGGCGCTGCCGCGAGTGCCTGAGGCGTGGATGCGGATCGCCCGGCCGGCGCTGCTGCTCGTCACCCTGGCGGTCGTGGTCGGGATCGGGTGGAGCGGCCTCTTCGTTGCCGAGGGTCACCGCCCCGACGGCGTCGCCGCCTCGACCGCCGACTCGGCGACCGTGACCGCGAAGACCCCCGCCCCAGGTCCGACGCGCGACGCCCCCCGCTCGAAGGGGGCGCCCGCCGAGGTGGTCGAGTGGCCGCGGATCGTCGCCCTCGGCGACTCGGTGATGATCGGCGCCGGCGACCGGCTGGCGGCGCGGCTCGGCCCCGGCTTCTCGCTCAGCGCCGAGGTCGGCCGCCAGGCCAACGACTTCGTGGAGATCGTCCAGCGGCTGCGTCGCGAAGGCCACCGGCCCGACGCGATGATCATCCAGATGGGCAACAACGGCCCCCTCTACGGCGAGGACATGGCGGCGATCCAGAAGGCGACCGCGGGAGTGGGTGAGCTGTTCCTGATCAACGACCACGCTCCGGTCAGCTGGATCGAGAAGTCCAACCGGGCAATCGCCGAAGCCGGGCGCGACTGGCCACACACCACCGTGATCGACTGGAAGACGGTGGCCGAGGACCACCCCAACCTGCTCTGGGACGAGATCCACCTGACCCCGGCCGGGGCCGGCGTCTACGCCCGCCTGATCACCAGGGCGGTCCGAGCCAAGGTCCCCTTCCCCCCACCGCCCGCCGTCGCCGACGCAATCCCAGCCCCCTAACCCATCGCGCGGTTCCTTTTTGGCCCACAGGGCGAATAAGGAACCACGCGATGTATTCGGCGGGCGTTAGTAGCATCGCGGCGAGATGAGGCTGCCGGTCCGGACGTCGATCGTCGCGCTTGCTCTGGCCGTTGCCGGCGTCCTGCTGCTGCCTGCCGGCGGCGGCGCGGCGCCGCAGCGGGGCTGCGCCTCGTTCTCCAGCCAGTCCGACGCCCAGGCCCACTTCTTCCGCCAGGGAGGCCGGCCCGGGAAGGGGCCGCGACGGCTCGACCGCGACCGCGACGGGGTCGCCTGCGAGCAGCTGCCCGGCCCCCATGCCGGCTTCGCCGCGATCGGCTACCACAAGCGCAAGCGGTTCTTCTATGGCTACGCCTGGATGCCGGAGGACCCGAGTGGCGAGGGATACACCTGCCTACACGGCAACCGGCGCTTCCCGGACGGGGCACGCACCCTCAACGTCTACCGGGTGGTGAGGGGCAAGGCGCGGCCGTTGCGGCCGCGCCGGGTCGGAATCCCCGCCCAGGCCGACCCCGCCACCGGCACCCTGGTCTGGAAGCTGAAGGCCCGCAAGCCGCGCGGCCGGTTCTTCGCCGCCTTCGAAGCGCGGATCCCGCTCGCCCCGTACGGGCGCAACCAGTGCCCGGGGTTCCGCTCCTACACGATCCAGATGCCGAAGCCGCAGCGCTGAGAGCCCGGCTCTAAAACGGGCTGGGGACGCGGACGATGATCCGCTCCACTTTGGCGACGACGCCCTTCGAGTTATTGCCCAGGGCGCCGACCGCGACCGCCGCGGCGCGGCCCTTCAGTTCGCCGCCGGCGCGGTCGGTGGCCTCGACCACAAGCTCGCTGCCGAGCAGCCCGGCCAGCTTGGTCTGGCCCTTCTCCTCGCCCTCGCGGACGTTGGTGGCGCGCAGCCGCACCGCGTTCATCTGACCGACGCCGAGAACGCCTTTGACCCCCTTGGCGATCGCCAGGTACTTGGTCCGCTCGGGCGTGATCTTCAGCAGCTGCACCTTGCGCTGGCGCGGGAAGACGCGCAGCTCGTACCTGGCGCCGCCGCCGGACCGCAGCACCGCGCCGAGGTAGGCCTTGTGCGAGAGCTTCTTCGGGGTGCCGCCGAGCAGCCGCTGCTCGGTGGCGATCTCCAGGTCGCGGCCGACCACCGGGGTGCGCAGCGCGCAGGCGTCGGTGCGCTTGCCGACCAGGATCCGCAGCCCGCCCTCGACCCCGCCGCGGGCGCAGTTGCGGCCGGTCAGCTTGACCAGCTGGCTGCGCTGCGACAGCGTTTCCAGGTTGTTGCGGTAGATCCCGACCATTGCCGCGCTGGCGCTGGAGCAGGCCAGCAGCCCGACGGCAAGGGCGGCGAGGAGGGTGACTTTGAATCGCGTCATCATTCGGCTTTCGGTGGGGACCGGCGTCGCCAGCCTAAACACAGCGGCCGGCGAAAGATGCGCGCCGCCACCCCCTGAACGTCGTATTTCGAACCACGCCAAATAACATTGTTCCCATGAGCGCACACCGCCTTCCCGAGCCAGACCGCCCCTGGGTGATGCGCACCTACGCGGGGCACTCCGACGCGCGACGCTCCAACGAGCTGTACCGCCGCAACCTCGAAAAGGGCCAGACCGGGCTCTCGGTCGCCTTCGACCTTCCGACCCAGACCGGGTACGACCCCGACCACGTCCTCGCCCGCGGCGAGGTCGGCAAGGTCGGCGTCTCGATCGCCAACAAGGGCGACATGCACCAGCTGCTCGACGGCATCCCGCTCGGCGAGATGAACACCTCGATGACGATCAACGCGACCGCCGCCTGGCTGCTCGGCCTCTACGTCACGGTCGCCGAGGAGAACGGGGTCGAGCGGACGGCGCTGACCGGCACCACCCAGAACGACATCATCAAGGAGTACCTCTCGCGCGGCACCTACGCCTTCCCGCCGGAGCCCTCGATGCGGCTGATCGCCGACATGGTCGCCTTCAGCGTCAACGAGGCGCCGAAGTGGAACCCGACCAACATCTGCAGCTACCACCTGCAGGAGGCCGGAGCGACCCCGGTCCAGGAGATCGCCTACGCGCTCTCGACCGGGATCGCCGTGCTCGACGAGGTGAAAGCCCGCGGCCAGGTCGCCGACTCGGACTTCCCGAAGGTCTTCGGCCGCATCTCCTTCTTCGTCAACGCCGGCATCCGGCTGGTCGAGGAGATCGCCAAGCTGCGCACGATGGCCGCCCTCTGGCGTGAGATCGGCCGCGAGCGCTACGGCGTCACCGAGGAGAAGATGCTGCGCTTCCGGTACGGGGTCCAGGTCAACAGCCTCGGCCTGACCGAGGCCCAGCCGGAGAACAACATCCAGCGGATCGTGCTCGAGGCGCTGGCCGTGACCCTGAGCCGCGACGCGCGGGCGCGGGCGATCCAGCTGCCCGCCTGGAACGAGGCGATGGGCCTGCCCCGCCCCTGGGACCAGCAGTGGAGCCTGCGGATCCAGCAGGTGCTGGCCAACGAGACCGACCTGCTCGAGTACCCCGACCTCTTCGAGGGCTCGGTGGTGATGGACGGCCTGGTCGCCGAGCTGACCGAGGGCGCCCGCACCGAGATGGCGGTGGTCGCCGAGCACGGCGGCGCCGTGCAGGCGGTCCCCTACATGAAGGCGCGCCTGGTCGAGTCCCACCGCGAGCGGGTCGGGCGGATCGAGCGCGGCGAGCTGAAGGTGGTCGGCCAGAACAGCTTCACCGAGAGCGAGGACTCGCCGCTCACCGCCGGCGCCGACGGCGGCATCCTCACCCCCGACCCGGAGGTCGAGCGGGAGCGGGTCGAGGCGCTCGAGCAGTGGCGGGCCGAGCGCGACGCCGCCGCGGTCGAGGCGGCGCTGGCCGAGCTGGCCCGGGTCGCGGCCAGCGAGAGCGAGAACATCATGCCGGCGACGATCGCCGCCGCCAAGGCGGGCGCGACGACCGGCGAGTGGGCCGAAGTGCTGCGCGAGGCGTTCGGCGCCTACCGCGCCCCGACCGGGGTCGACGGCGCCGCCCCGCCCGCCGATCGCGAGCAGCTGGCCGAGATCCGCAAGCGGGTCGACGAGGTCTCCGACCGGATCGGCCACCGGATCAAGATCCTGGTCGGCAAGCCCGGCCTCGACGGCCACTCCAACGGCGCCGAGCAGGTGGCGCTGCGGGCCCGCGACGTCGGCATGGAGGTGATCTACCAGGGGATCCGGCTGACCCCGGAGGAGATCGCCAGCTCGGCGCTGCAGGAGGACGTCGACGTGGTCGGCCTCTCGATCCTCTCCGGCTCCCACCTGGAGCTGATCCCCGAGGTGGTGCGGCTGCTCGCCGGCGAGGGCCTCGAGGTCCCGGTCGTGGTCGGCGGCATCATCCCGGTCGCCGACGCCGAGCGGCTACGGTCCGCCGGGGTGGCCGGCGTCTACACGCCCAAGGACTTCGACGTCAACCGGATCATGGGCGAGATCGTCGAGCTGGTCGGGCGGCGAGCCGGGGCGGGCGCGGCCGCCTGATCGAACTTATGTACGGTTTATCGCGAATAATGCAGTCTTAAGTACGGTTTGTTTACAATCAACGGCACGATGGCGGCCGTTAAGTCCGGTTTCTTGCTCTCCGAGCAGCCCGAGGTCTTCCTCAGCGACGCGAGCACCTCGCGGGCGATCGGCGCCGCCGTCAAAGCGGGCAGGGCGAGAAAGGTCGGCCCCCGCCTCTACACGAAGAACACCGAGGCGCCGCTGGAGCAGGTCGTGCGCCGCAACTGGCAGCGGATCGCCGCCCTCTACTTCCCGCAGGCGGTGGTCGCCGACCGCAGCGCCTTCGAGGCCAAACCCTGCGAAGACGGGTCGCTGTTCCTCGACGTGGGTGGCGCGCGTGCGAGGCGCGAGGCGGTGCGCCTGCCCGGCCTGACGATCCGGCCGCGCAGCGGGCCGGGCCCGGTCACCGGGGACATGCCGTTCATGGACGGGCTCCACTTCTCCGGGCCGGCGCGGAAATTCCTCGACAACCTCCGCCCCTCGCGGGCTCGTGGCAAGTCCGTCGCCCGAACCCTCTCGCGGGCAGAGATCGAGGACGAGCTGACCCGGATCGTCACCCTGCGAGGCGCCGATTCTCTGAACGAGCTTCGCGACCAGGCCCGGGAGGTGAGCCCCAGCCTCGATGCCGGGGCCGAGCTGGCGCTGCTCGACGAGCTGATCGGCGCGGTGCTGGGAACGCGCGACCTGCCGCTCGCGACCGCAGCTGCCCGCGCCCACGGGCAGGGGCTGGGGTTCGACCCGCGCCGACTCGAGCTGTTCGAGGCGCTGCAGTCGCTGCTGCTGCAGAACCCGCAGCCGGGGCGACCGCAGCAGCCCGGCGCCTTTCCGGCGCTCTCGTTCATCGAGTCCTACTTCTCGAACTGGATCGAGGGCACGGAATTCCGCCTCGATGAGGCCGAGCGGATCGTCTTCGAGGGCTCGATCCCCGAGGGTCGGTTCGAAGACGCCCATGACGTGCTCGGAACCTTCGAGCTGGTGGACGACGAAGAAAAGCGGTCCCAGGTCCCAACCGACGCCGAGAACCTGATCTCGTTGCTCCGGTCGCACCACGCGCTGATGCTGGCCCGCCGGCCCACCGTCAACCCCGGATCCTTCAAGACGAGGCCCAACCAGGCCGGCAACACCGTCTTCGTCCATCCCGACCTGGTCGTCGGCACCCTCAACGAGGGCTTTCGCTACTACGAGGCGCTGCCCAAAGGGCTCGCCCGCGCGATCTTCATGATGTACCTGATCGCCGAGGTGCACCCGTTCACCGACGGCAACGGGAGGATCGGCAGGGTGTTCATGAACGCCGAGCTCAGCGCCGCCGGGCTGCAGCGAATCGCGATTCCGCTCTCCTATCGCGACAACTACCTGCAGGGGCTGCGGGCGCTGTCGCGCGGCGGCGACCCGAGGCCGCTGGTCCGCGTCCTCGACTTCGCGCAGCGCTACGCGGCCGCGATCGATTGGAGCGAACTCGCCACGGCTGAGGCGGCGCTGCGCGCGACCAACGCCTTCGTCACCCCCGACGAGGCCGAGGAGAGAGGGGTGCGTCTCCGCCTCCCCGAGGGCGCCCCCCTGTGAGCGGGTGACGCCGAGGCCGCGCCCCCGCAACAATGGGGGGATGAGCGAGATGAACGGGGAGGAGCGGGCGGCCTGGCTGCGCTGCTACCGCTGCTGGTCCCGGAGCCTGGAGATCCAGATCCACTACGACGCGATCCGCGGCGTCGACCCGGACAGCGGGATGCTGGCCGAAGGGATCGACGAGGTGCAGGAATCGGTCGTCCAGTGCCTCGACTGCATGCACGACCAGCCGCACCTCACCTTCGAGGGCGACCGCGTGGTCCCGATCGACGACCGCTGGCCGCGGATGGTGGCGGGCACTCCCTGGGTCGCCTCCTGCACCGTGACCGTCGACCAGAACCGGGTCGAGTCCTGCTCGGGCCCGGAGGCGATCGAGTTCCTCACCTACGGCGCCTTCGGCGACGCCGGGGTGCGCGAGTTCTTCACCCACGTCCGCTTCCACAAGCACGACGAGGGAGAGATCGTCGTCCACCTCCTGGTCGAGCTCTACGCCCGCTCCGCGCAGGAGGCGACCGAGGTGCTCGAAGAAGCGGCGCAGGGCCAGCTCGAGATCACCTCGCTGGCCGAGGAGTCCCGACCCCCCGCCCACGCCTCGGGCGAGGCGCACTAAATCAGCCTCACTCTTTACTCTGAAGTTTCTTGCCCATGGCAACATTTTCGCAGCGATGTCTGGGCTGACCGGTTTAGAACATGTGTCTACGTTCGCGTCCCACCCCTTCACATGCACGGTCGCTTGCCGGATTCTTGAAACATATGGGGGCGGTCGACAAGTCAATTGAGATGGATATTTCAACCCACGATCCGTATTTTTTGAGGACGAGCTCGACCGCTTTCGGCCAGCCGAACGGGCCACCCGCCGATCGGAGCGACCAAGCGCTCGGTAGTAGATCCCAACAGCCACGGGTAGCGGCGACGCGACCGGGGCTGGGATCTCAAGAGATCATCAACCCCTAACCCCCAAGGTCCCCTCACCCCTATGGAGAGCTCAACCGCAGCGCACCATCAGCACGAGTCGGCGGTCGACGCGCGGCCCGAGCTGACCGCGGCCCCCGCCAGCTCGGCCGGGCAGCGCGGCACGGTGCTTGCGAAGGGGCTCCTCTACGGCGACCTGCTCGCCGCCGCCGCCGCCGCGGCGTTGGCCGTGGCCGCGATCGGGACGCTCGACTGGGGCGGCTTCTACTTCCTGCTCATCGCGACCGTCCTCTGGCCCTTCGCAGCGTTCAGCATCGGCCTCTACCGCGGCGACCAACTCGCCAACTGGGCCTCGGCCATACCCGACCTCCCGCGCACCGCGGTGGCGGTGATGCTGGTCACCTGGCCGCTGTTCGCCGCCGCGATCGCAACCGGGGCCGGCGATCCCGTCCCGCTCACCTTCGCCACCGTCGCCGGAATCGCCGTCTTCGGCTCGGTCGGCCGCGCCGTCGTCCGCACCAATCTGCACCGCTCCGACGATCTCAAGCAGCGCACCCTGATCATCGGCTCCGGCCTCGTCGCCGGCCAGGTCGTGGAGAAGCTGGAGAAGAACGCTCAGTACGGCCTGGTCCCGATCGGGATCGTCGACGACGACCTCTACGCCACCGGCTCCCCCGACCTGCCCTGGTTGGGTCGGTTCGAAGACCTCGAGGAGGTAATCGAGCGGCACCGGGCCGAGCGCGTGATCATCGCCTTCTCCCGGGCCAGCCACGAAGAGCTGCTGCGCTGCATCAGGGCCTGCCGCGACGCCGGGGTCGCGATCGACGTCGTGCCCCGGCTCTTCGAGTTCCTCGACGGGGTGCGCGCCCTCGACCAGGTCGGCGGCCTGCCGCTGATCTCGATCGGCACGCCCGGCCTCAACTCGGTCTCGATCACGGCGAAGCGGACCCTCGACGTGGTCGGCTCCGTGGCCCTGATCGCGGTTCTCTCCCCGTTGATGCTGGCGATCGCGATCGCGATCAAGGTCGAGTCGCGCGGCCCGGTGTTCTTCCGCCAGCCCCGCGCCGGCCGCAACCGGACCAGCTTCAAGCTGATGAAGTTCCGCTCGATGTACGTCGACGCCGAGGAGCGCAAGGCCGACCTGGCGGCGCTCAACGAGGCCAACGACGGCGTCATGTTCAAGATCCGCGAGGACCCGCGAGTGACCCGGGTCGGCCGGATGCTGCGCCGCTACTCGCTGGATGAGTTGCCGCAGCTGTTCAACGTCCTGGTCGGCGAGATGAGCCTGGTCGGGCCACGGCCGCTGATCTTTCCGGAGACCGAGGCCCTGGAGAAGTCCTGGCACCTGCGCCGGCTCGAGCTGCGCCCCGGCCTGACCGGCCCCTGGCAGGTCTACGGCCGCTCCCAGAACCCGTTCCAGGAGATGGTCCGGTTCGACTACCAGTACGTCGCCGGCTGGTCGCTGGCTCGCGACGTCGAGCTGTTGCTGGCGACCGTGCCGGCAGTGCTCTCCGGCCGCGGCGCGTACTAGTAGCGGCTCCCGGCCCGTCCACCGCTCGTATTCTTGCGCCCGCCGGGGCCGGCACGCCATGTCATGAGCTTGTGAAAGGGTTGTGAAGGTCGGTCCCAGTCGATCCCCCGCCTTCTCATGAGCAACCGAACCCTGATAGCGATAGTCGCTGCTGTGCTCGCGGTGGGAGCGGCCGCGGCCGGGATCCTGCTCCTCACCGAGGTCACCGACCGCGGCAAAGACCTGCGGCCATACGAATCGGGCCCCGTGTACAAGATCGAGATCGGGGGCGAGATCACGGCCTACGCCGACGCCGAGTCGAAACCCGATCCCGACGTGATCAGCGGCAGCATCCTTGTCGCGCTGGCAACCGCCTGCCTGTTCACGCTCATGGTTCTGCGCCTCGCCGGCGGCGAGCCGCGGCTTCGTCTCTTCTACGGCGCAGCGGCGATCGGCTTCGCGTTTCTCGCCTTCGATGAGTTCTGCGCGCTGCACGAGACGATCGGGCACAACCTCCCCTTCCTGGCCGACCTGCCCGGCGTTGAGCGCCCCGACGACGTCGTCTTCTCGGCGTTCCTACTGCCCGGAGTCATCTTCTTCGTCTACTTCCGAGACGTGCTGCTCGCAACGCCGCGGCTGCGGTGGCTGTTTGGCGCGGCCCTCGGCGCGGCTCTTCTGTCCGGAGTGGCCGACATCGCCGACATAATCATCGAGGAACCGATGGAGATCCTCTCCGCGGCCCTCCTGATCGCCGGCATCGCCACGCTGATCTCGACCCACCTGCCCGCATACGTGCGGATCGCTCCCCCGGCGCAGACGGACTAAAGCTGCCTACTGCGGGGTCCGCAGGAGAGTCGTCTCCGGGGGGCGGCCGTAGCCGTAGCCCTCGAGCGAACGGTCGCCGCTGCCGGTGAAGTTGGCGACCAGCCCGAGCACGTCGGCTTCCATCCGCTCCAGATGATCGGCGAGCTCGTTGGCCGAACCACGGGTGCTGACGCCGAGGCCGCTCACCGCCAGCACGCCGCTCACCGACGAGACCAGCGGGATCGCGTCGGCGACGACCAGCAACGGCGGCGTGTCGACGACCACGAAGTCGTAATCCTCGGTGGCCCGCCCGAGAACCGCCCGCATCCGCGCGGATTCGACCAGCTGGGTCGGGTTCGGGGGCACGGGACCGGCGGGGAGCACATCGAAGGTCGTCTCGCCGCCGACATCGGCCAGCCTCTGTGCCGGCACTGAAACGACGAGATCGGCAAGCTCGGCCTGCGGATCGGAGAGCAGTGTGCTGAGCCCGCCGGAAGGGTCGAGTCGCAGCGGCCGGTAGAGCGAGGGCGCGCGCATGTCCGCCTCGATCAGCAGGGCCCGCTCGCCGCTCAGCGCGGCGCCCAGGGTCAGGCCGAGGGAGACCAGGGTCTTGCCCTCGCTCGGTTTCGCCGAGGTCACAACCACCGAGCGGATGTCCTTGCGGCGGTTGAAGTAGCGCAGGTTCGCCCTCAGCATCAGGAAGATCTCCGCCTCCGCTGGCGAGAGCGATCCGCCCCCAAGGTGCTCAGCGTCATAGGCCTTGCGCCTGGGGACGGTGGCCAGCAGCGGCAGGCCCGTGACTTCGGAGAGGTCGTCCTGTCGCTTCACCCGACGGTCGAGCTGCTCGAGCAGCAGGGCGAGGCCGACGCCGAGCACCAGGCCGATCAGGGCTCCGAAGGCGATATTGCGCAACGGCTTCGGAGAGACCGGGTTGTCATCGGGCTGAGCGCGCTTGACGAACTGGACCTCGGTCGCGAATTCGCCTCCCGCGTTGCCCTGTCGCAGCTCCAGAAACTGTTCGGCGAAGGCGTTCGCGACCGCAGCCGCATCGTCGGGATCGGGCATCGTGGCCTCGATTTCGATGATGTTCGACTCCCCCTCCTGGGAGGTCGCGATCGCTTCGCTGACCGCTTCCGGGCTCATCCCCGGGATCTGCCTGGCGGTTTTCACTGCCAGATCGGGCAGCTCGGTCAGCTGCAGGTTGGTTTCCACCACCCGCTGCGGTTCGAAGGCGCTCGACGGCTGCAGGAGCAGGGCCGAGGTCGCCGCGTACTCCTTGTCGGCGCGGGCAGTGAGGATGATCGCGCCGATCACCGCGACCGCAAAGCAGAGGGCCACCACCCAGATCCGGCGGCGGATCGCCTGGGCGATGATCGAAAGGTCCGACTCCTCGGTTTGACGTTCGGAAGGCAAGGTTCCTCGGCGGAGTTGGGTACCTATATCGGCCGCCGGCCGCGACGACTGTAGCAACTGACCCCGTCGCCTCCCGCCGGGCGCGGAGCGGTCGCGAACGGCATCGCGCCGGCCCTAGGAGGCCGGCAGCCCCTCGGTGCCGGCGTTGATCGGCTGACGCCTGTCACGAGCCGGCAGAGGTCGGCCAGTTGCCCCTGCCACCGAGACGCCGCAGAAGTACCAGAACATCACACCGGGGAAGCCGAAGAGGACGTCCGCCGAGGCCTCCGCCACCAGCAGGGCAACCAGGACGGCGAGGATCGCGGCCCGCTCGGACCGCTCCTCCGGGGGCGCCCGCCGCAGCGCTCGGACGGCGGCGCGGACGGAGAGCCAGAGAGCGATCAGCAGCAGCGCCAGGGCAAGCGGTCCGGATTGGTAGAAGAGCGCGACGTAGCCGTTGTCCACCTCCGAGACGGTGGAATCCACCGATTCCCCGAGCTCGCTGACCAGGCCGGCCTGTCCGAGGCCCGCGCCGAGTGGCCGGGAGGCCGATTCCGGCAGCAGCCGGCCGGTGGTCCGCAGCCGCGACTGGGTCGAGACGTCGGACTCGGGATCGCCAAGCGAGACCACCCGTTCGGTGAAGGCGTTGGTGGTCTCATTGGCGCTGCCGAAGAGGACAACCGCGGCCAGGACGGCAAGCACGACCCCCACGGTTCTGCCGGCGGCTCGGCCGCGCACCGTGGCCGCGTAGACGATCACGCCGACCACGAGGGCGAGCCAGGCGCTGCGCACGAAGGTCAGGGCGAGGGCGACGACGAGCGGGGTCATGTAGAGGAGCGACACGCTCAGCCGGCGCCGCTGCGAAACCGCGAACAGCAGCCCGACGGCAACCGTGATCGCGAAGGTAAAGGGCGAGTTGAGGGTCGAGAAGGCGCGGATCCGATCCTTCTGGGGCGCCTCGAGGCTCGCCAGTTCCGAGCTGACCACCCAGTTGTCGTCCCATGCGGTGAGCGGGTACAGGTACTGGGCGATCGCGTAGAGGGAAAGCGGCACCAGGGCGACGAGGAGGACGTGCTGCAGGGTGAATCCGGACCCGGGCCGGCTCCTGTCCCCCCACCCGATCACGAACGCCGCCAACCCCGCCATGTAGGCGAAGGTGGCGAAACTGGCCGCGGCGGGAGCGGTGACGAAACCGACCGGGGCGCCGAGCAGGAATGCCCCGGTGGCGGCCAGAAGGACCGTGCGGGCGGTGCGGCCAAGCCGGTTCTCGCGTAGCTCCATCAACGCAAGCAGCCCGGTGGCCAGGAACGGCAGCACCGAGAGCGGGTCCGCCCCGGGAGCGTCGCTGAGCAGATCGACAACCCGACGCAGGATCGGGGTCAGCAACCAGTAGGTCCAGAGCAGGGTGAGCCCGAGCATCCGCGACTCGTTGCGCACCGCGTAGAGCAGGAGCAGCAGGGTGCCGGCGACCGCCAGTTGCGGCGAGCGCACCGCCGCCGCCCCCGCGAGCAGCCCCGCGAAGGCGATCAACGGCGCGCTGGCGAGGGTGGAGCGGGTCAGCGGGTGAGCCATCGGGAAGCGAATATAGGTCGGTCCGGACGTTGACGGGACCGATCGCGCCTCAGGCGAGGGAGCGGTAGATCGCCAGCACCCGCTCGGCATGGACCTCCTGGCCGAAGTCGCGCGCCCGCTCGCGGCCGCGCTCCCCCATCGCCCGGCGAAGCTCGGCGCTGTCGACGAGCGGCTCGAGCTGAGCCGCCCAGGCGCCCGGATCGCGCGGCTCGAGGAGCAGCCCGTCGACCCCGGCCCGGACGACCTCGGCGGGACCGCCGACCGCGGTCGCGGCGACGGGGACGCCGAGGGCCATCGCCTCCACCCCGATCCGGCCGAACGCCTCGCGCCAGGACGGCAGCAGCAGAACATCGGTCGCCGCCAGCAGGTCGGGGACGTCGTCGCGCTCGCCGAGGAATCGGACCCGGTCGGCGACCCCAAGCTGCGCTGCCAGCGAGCGCAGGTCGCGGTCGAACGAGCGGTTGTCAAACCGGGTCCCGGCGGCGGCGAACTTCGCCGACCCCGCCAGCAGCAGGGTGACATCGCGCCCGGACCGGCGGAGCCCGGCGACGATCCGGATCGCGTCGTCCTGCCCCTTCCAAGGCGTCAGCTGCGCCATCACCGACAACGCCACCGCGCCCGCCTCGATCCCAAGCTCAGCGCGCACCGCCTCGCGGTCGGTCCGGGCCGGGTCGAAGCGGGAGAGGTCGACCGGGTTGTGGACCACCTCGGCCGGACGTCGCAACGGCAGGTCGCCGAACTGCTCGGCGATGTAGGAGGAGTTGGCGGCGACGAGGTCGGCCCGCCGGGCGATCAGGCCAAACACCAGGCCCGAAACGCGGCCCTCCGGGACCCAGTCGCGGATGTGGGCGATCACGGGCGGCCGCGACCGTCGGGCCAGCAGCGCCAGCAGCGCCGCCCGGGTCGTGTTGGCGTGGACGACATCGGGCCGGCAATGAGCGGCGAGGCGCCGTACCTGCAGCGACGAGGCGCCGATGTCAACCACACCGCGCGCGGTGTGGACCGGGTGCAGCCGGAAGCTCGCCTCGGTGCCGCGGATCGCCAGCCGCGACACGCCACGCTCGCGCAGCGCAACGGCAAGTTCCCCCTCGGGGCAGGCGACAAGCGGCTCCACTCTGGAGCCGAGGCCGTCGATCAGGCTCAGCAGGGAGCGCTCAGCCCCACTCACCTGGCCGGTCTGGTTGACGTAGAGGACCCGCATCTTCAGCCCCTGGCGTCAGCCAGTCCCCGCATCAGCTCCTCGACCCGCGCGGCGATCCGACCCCAGGAATGCTCCTCGGCGAAGGCGCGGGCCGCCCCGCCCATCCGCTCGGCGCGCTCCGGGTCTGTGAGAAGCGCCGTGGCGGCGTCGGCGACGGCGCGCGGGTCGGCGGGGTCGACCAGCAGGCCGGTCTCGCCGTCAACGACGGCATCGCGAGCCCCCGCGACGTTGCCGGCCACCGAGGGCAGCCCGTGGGCGCCCGCCTCCAGGTAGACGATCCCGAAGCCCTCCCCCCCGAGTCCCTGCGAGGGCAGACGGCTCGGCATCGCGAAGAGATGGGCCCGCTCGTAGAGGCGGTCTCGCTCGGCGTCGTCGACCCCACCGAGGAACTGGACCACGTCGGCGACCCCTCGGCTCCGCGCCGCCGCTTCCAGCGGCTCGCGCAGGGGGCCGTCGCCGACAACCTGCCAGCGCGCCCCGGGGACCCGCTCGCCGATCGAACCGAGCGCCTCGATCATCACGTCGTGGCCCTTGTAGGACTCGACCAGGCGAGCGACGGTGAGGATCGTCGGCGTCGGGTCGGGGTCGCGCCGAACCGCGGGCGGCAGGTCGACGCCGGGCGGGATCACGGTGATCCGGTCCGGTGGGCAACCGGACTCGATCGCCATCTGGCGCGTGTGGCGGCTGACCGCGATCACCGCGTCCGCCCAGCCGACCGCGCGTCGAGCCAGCCCCGGCCGGGTGCGGAACTCGTCGCCGTGCAGGTACTGAACGAAGCGGCCGCCCCGGGCCCGGGCAACCGCGGCGGCGGCCGGGGCGGTGACGATGTGGCCGCTGAGAACGATCTCCGGTCGCCACCGCAACCCCTCCCAGAGCCCAGCCGCGTCGAGCCGCGCGACCAGGGTCCGGTTGCGACCGCCCTGCTTGCGCCCGACCCGGCGCACGGCGATCTCCCCGGCCGCGTCGAACTCGCGGTCGCCGGGGGCGCCAAGGGCGACCACTCGTGGCTCGACCGCCTCGAAGTTGCGCAGCAGGCGGTGGATGAGCAGCTGGATGCCGCCGCGGGCGGGTGGGTAGTCGGGGGTGAGGACTAGAACGCGCACCGCAAGCTAAGAGTCGGCAGCTTCGACGGCCTGCACGATCCGCGCACGAAACGCTGCGCTGTCCCACTGCTCGGCGTGACGACGGATCGCCGCCGGGTCGTAGGCGTCGGGGTCGAAGGCGCGCACCGCCGACTCGACGGCGTCGGCGGTCTGCTCGGAGAACAGCTCGCCGGTGACGCCGGGCTTCGACGTGTAGAGAGAGCCGCCGCCCGCGTAGGCGAGCACCGGGCGGCCGCAGGCCATCACCTCAACCGGGATCAGACCGAAGTCGTCTCGGCTGGGGAAGACCAGGGCGCGGCAGCGCTGCATCAGCGGCAGCAGGCGGTCGTCATCGACGTGACCGACGAACTCGACGTTGTCCGGCGCCCCGGCGGCAAGCCGCTCGTGGTCGGGCCCGGTGCCGGCGACGACCAGCCGCATCCCGGTCCGGCGGAAGGCCTCGATCACGATCCCGACCTGCTTGTAGGGCTCGATCAGCCGACCGCAGAAGAGGTAGTAGTCGCCGGGCGGCTCCGGGGAGGGCTGGAAAAGGTCGCAGTCGACCGGCGCGCCGATCACCCGGGCGGGGCGTCCATAGAACCGCTCGATCTGCTCCGCGGTGAACGGCGACTGGGTCAGGTACTCGGCGATCGGCTGGGCGCTGCGCCGATCGGAGCGGCGCATTGCCGCGGCCAGCAGGTCGAAGGCGCGGCGCGAGGCGGGGTTGCCGGCCCGCTGGTCCTTGTAGCTCTCGGTCATCGACCAGGCGAACCGCAGCGGGCTGTGGCAGTAACAGACGCGGGGCGCATCGTTCCGGGAGCGCAGCCGGTGGGCGAAGGCGTAGCTGGAGCTGAGCACGACGTCCGCCGCAGGCAGTCGCCAGCGGTCGCAGAGCGTCCCCAGAACCGGGGTCAGGAGCCGGTAGTTGCGCAGCAGCGCCGGGCGCGCCGGGAGCAGGCTGCGGAACCGGTTGGCCACACCCATCCGCGCCGCGACGCTCTCGCGCCCGAGGATCGCCACCACCTCCGCCTCGGGGAAGGCATGCGCCATCTCCGCCGTCACCCGCTCGGCGCCGCCGAAGGTCTCGGCGAAGTCGTGGACGATTAGAACTCGAGGGCTTTCCATCGCCGGGTCCACTAGGCGAGATCGCGATACGAGCCGATCCGCAAACCGGAGGTCCACTTCGCCCAGTCGTCCGCCATCACCATCGTCAGCTCATGCCCGAACCCGGGGTGCGCCATCACCTCGACCGAGCTGGCAGCGGCCTGACCCAACAACGCGGTTGGGCCGCCCTCGACGAAGTCGGGGTGCAACGCGGTGATGTTGAGGAAATTCCTGGTGGTGAGCCGGTCGCCGAGCGTGAGGCGCTGCCGGGCGCGCAGCACGGCGCCCCTTCTCCCCCGGTTGCGAATCCCCAGCGCAGTCCGCACCTTGACGCCGTCGGGCAGCGCCGTCGCGACGTTGGGGCAGAGGTGGACGTGGTTGTGGCCGTCGAAGTGGGTCGGCTCGCCGCCGGTGAGCGCGCGGAAGCGGTCCAGCTGGTCGGCGATCGCGGCCGCCGTCGAGTCGGCAAGGCGCGGGTCGTAGGACCAGCGGCGGGAGCGCTTGACCGTGGCGGGAGCGCCGAAATCCCGGATCGCCCGCATCTGCCTGTCGCGCACCTCCCGCGGGACGTCGGCGGCGTCGAAAGGGTCCGTCAGGTTCACGTGAAGGCCCAGCGGCAGACCCGCCCCGAGGGCCAGCTCGACCGCACGCTCGGAGTCCCCCATGAACATCAGGGCCGTCGCGCTGCTCACCCGGCCGGCCGCGAACGCCGCCAGCGTCGCGTCCGTGGTTGGCGCGTTCCAGCCATAGTCGTCGGCGTTGACGATCAGGAGCGGCGTGTCGACGATCGGCATGAAGGTCCGTCATGCTAGCCACGCCAGCGTCCGGAAGCGGGCCGGAAGGGCCGGGGCGCCCCGCACCGAACGCCACACCCAGACGAATGAGCGACCTCGACCGTCCGCAGGGCTCGATCGCCCGCCTCAAGCAAAGGGCCCTTCGGCCCGGGCTGACCCGGGAAAGCCTGATCACCTACGGCTTCACCGGCGTCGCGCTGGTCGCCAACCTCGGAACCGGCATATTGATCGCGCGGCTGCTCGGGCCGGCGGGTCGCGGCGAGGTGACCGCGATCACCAACGCGGCGACCTGGATCTCTCTGTTCTTCCTGCTCGGCTGCCGCGAGGCGATCGCCTACCACCAGGCCCACAATCCCGAGCAGGGCGGCAAGCTGTTCAGCACCTGGCTGGTTCTGCTGATCCCGACCGCGGGCCTGGGCATCCTCGTCGCCGAGCTCCTGATCCCGCTGCTCTTCTCGGCCCAGACGGACGAGGCGACCCGACTGGCGATGCTCTACATGGTGGCGGGGATCCCGCTCGCCCTGCTCGGCGAGCGCCTCCAGGGCTTCCTGCTCGGCGACCATGACTTCGTCTTCTGGAACGTGGCGCGGGTCGCGATCCCGCTCCTGACCATGGCGGGGTACGCCGGCCTCTCGATCGTGGGAGACCTCACTGTCACCTCGGCGCTCCTCTCCCTGCTGATCGCGACGGCCCTGGTCTGGGCGGTGAGCGGGGTGCGCGTGATCGGCCGCCATGGAATGACCCGGCCCAGCTGGCCGATCGGGCGCACCACCGCCTGGTACGGGCTGCGCGGCTCGGCCGGCGACGCGCTGGCGCTGCTCAACTCGCGCCTCGACCTGCTGATCCTGCCCGCCTTCGTCGGCGCCGCGAGCGTCGGCTATTACTCGGTGTCCACCAACGTCTCGTGGATCATCTTCATGCTGGCCAGCCCGCTGGTCTCGCTGGTCCTTCCGGTCGCGGCGAGGCGAAAGGAGCAGGGGCCGGCGACGGTGATCAAGGCGCTGCACGTCACCCTGGCCGGCGGGGTGTTCTTCGCCGTTGTCGTCGGCGCGCTCGCCGACATCGCGGTCCCCGCGGTGTACGGCTCGAGCTTCGGCCCGGCGGTCGAACCGCTGCGGATCCTGCTTCCCGGCACGGTCCTCTACGGGGGCGCGATGGTGCTCGTCTCGGGGCTCTACGCAGTCGACCGGCCGTTCACCGCAAGCGCCTCCCAGCTCGCCGGCCTGATCTTCACCGCGGTCGGCCTCGCGCTCTTCCTCGAGAGCGGCGGGATCCAGGCCGCGGCAATCGTCTCGACCACGGCCTACACCGTCGTCTTCGGGATCAGCGTCGTCCTCTACCAGCGGGCGACCGGGATCTCCTGGCTGGACTACCTGCCGCGGAGACGTCGCCGCGCCGCGGACTGAGCGTCAGGGTTCGTCGCCGCCGCGGCGCCGCTCCCGCAGCGCGCCGAGGCCGGCTGCCGCCCGCGACCGCAGGCTGCCACTGCGCACCACCTGCCTCGGCCGCGACACGTCCTCGGCGCCGAACCAGTACTTGTAGTCGTCCTGGCCGATCGTGAAGTCGAACGACCGCCGCCCGACGGCGATGCTGCTGCGGATCGCCTCACCGGTCTGGATCTTTCCCGGCCCGAGGCTGGCGATCGACGGGTCGTAGGCGGAGAGGAAGACGTAGAAGGTCCGCGGATCGACCAGGTTGATGCTGACCCCGACCGGCTCGCCGTCCCGCGTCATCTCCGTCACCTCCACCGCTTCGACCGCACTCAGGGCGTCGACCGCGTCGACCATGAAGCTCCGGAACTCCTCGGTCCCGTGCAGCGGCTCCATCTCCAGCCCCCGCTCGCTCCACCAGGCGGCCCTCATCCGATGCCACCGTCCGACCGCCTCGGCGAGCCGCGCCGGTTCCACCAGCGCAAGCTCGAACTCCCCCTCGTCAAGCCGTTTGAGATGCCTGCGCAGGTTGCTCCGCCGGCGCCTCGGCAGGCCCGCCAGGTACTCGTCGAAGCTCTCCGGCAGGGGCATCTCGACGCTGACCAGGCTGGGGCGGTCGGCGACCCGCAACCCGGAGTCGCGCAACGCCTCGCCGAAGCCGGGGGCGTGCAGGCCGTCAACGAGGACCAGGTCCCACTCCCGACGCCGCCTCGCGATCTCGGCGGCGACAGCGACGGTCACCTCCTCGCGCCTCCCGGGGGCGGCGAGCAGGTCCCAGTAGTCGCCGGGGCCGCGGCCGATCTCGGCGATCGTCCGGAACGGACCGCGAGTGCGGCGCAGCAGGGGCGCCAGGCCGATCAGCGCGTCGCCGTCGCGCACCGTGACGATCCATGGCTCCGCCGAGTCGGCCCAGTGGCGCCACCACGCCTCGGCCCACTGCGGAGTCGAGAACGGGGAGACCGCGGGGTCGGCGGCGTACAGCTCCGACCACTCCGGGGCCAGCTCCTCCGGTGGCCCGCGGTGGACGGCGGCGTCGATCGCGCGCCCCCGCTTCTTCAGGCGCCGACGTCGCGTCGGGGCACCAACACCAGGCGTTTGAACTCGGCCACGAGCACCCCGTCCTGGTTGAGAACGCGGGTGTGAACCTTGACCACGCCGCGGTCCGGCTTCGAGCTGGACCGCTTCACGTCGAGGACCTCGGTCTCGCAGAAGAGGGTGTCGCCGTGGAAGACCGGCGCCGGGTGGCTGAGGTCTTCGGTAGCGAGATTGGCGATCGCCTTGCCCGAGATGTCGGAGACCGACATCCCCAGGGCGAGTGAGTAGACCAGCGGACCGACAACGACGTTCCTGCCCTGCTGGGACTCGCTCGCGTAGACGTCGTTGATGTGCAGCGGGTGGTGGTTCATCGTGATCAGGCAGAAGAGGTGGTCGTCCGCCTCGGTCACCGTCTTCGCCGGCCAGTGCTTGTAGACGGCGCCGACCTCGAACTCCTCGAGGTACCGGCCGTAGGAGTGGGCCCCGGAGGCCTCACGCTCTGCCTGGTCGGTCACCAACTGCGGGGTCTGCTCGCTCATCTCTCCCTCTCGCCTGTCGTTCGCATCGGCGGGAATCCTACTCAGAACGCCCCCGCCCACGCCGTGCCTGCCAGCCGTGGCGGAGCTGCCCGTTGACCCGCTTCAGGCGCGGCCTGAGGTCCTTCCTGTAACGGTAGGAGGCGCGGCCGGCCAACCCGGAGGGGAAGATCCTCAGCGTCCCATGCCCGCGCCCGCCCGTCGCGAACTTGAGCTTCCACTCGGTGGCCTCGCCGAGCAGCTCATGGGCGGCAAGGCCCAGCTCAAAGCAGCGTTGGATCGTCGCCAGCCTCATCACCAATCCGGGCGCGAGGCGCCGGAACCGTTCGTCAAAGCCGGTCTTCAGCAGGTAGAGCCGCTCCCGGTGCAGCAAGCAGAGGTCGAAGGCGACGGCCTCCCCGTCGAGCCGGATGCAGCTGAGCCGGAGGCCATCGCGCGCGGCGAAGGCGGCGGCGACCCGGCGGTAGAAAAGCTCGGTTTCGGGCGAGCTGAGGATTGCGGTCCCCGCCTCGCCCTTCCAGCCGCTGGCCTCGACCGCGAATCCGGCCTCCAGCTCGGCATCGAGGTCCTCCGGCAACTCGACGATGCGCAGCTCGGCCTCGTGGTCGCGACCCATTTTTCGGGTGAAGCGCTCGAGCGGCGCGCCCCAGCGGGGCTTGCTCTGCTTGCGCCAGGCCTCGAAGTCGCCGCCGGTGTCGACGATCGGGGATTCGTAGCTGGGGTCGACCAGGGTCGGGCGGGAGGCGCCGCTGGCACTGTCGCGCAGTTGGGTCAAGCCGGGGTCCTCGAGGGGCAGGCCCGGCAACTCACGCAGACCCGGCTCGGCTCCGAGCGCGGCCTCGGTCAGCACCCGCAGCGCCGCCGCGTCGGCGGCAAGTGGGCGGATCAGCGGCGAGTGGCTGTTGACGAGCCCCCTCAGCTGGCCGCCCTCGACCCGCATCGGGAGGGCGCCGGCCAGCACCCCATCGCGGCGCACCGTGCAGACGAAAAGCTCACTGCCCGCACCGAATGCCTCCCACCATGCCTCGTACCAGCAATGCAGGTCGAACGGGTGGGATTCAGCCGGCAGCACCGCGTCCCACTCCCCGGCCAGCTCACCGAAGCGATCGGTGTCGGTGATCCACTCTATTTCTGGAGCCAAGTGGCAGTTCCAAGGTTCGGGGTGCGGGTCGAGATCCGCACCCTAACGACCGTAGAGCGCCAGGGTGTCGGCGGCGATCCGGTCCCAGCCGTAGCTCTGGGCGGTCGCGTGGGCGGCCGCGCGCAGCTCGCCGAGCAGCTGCGGCGAGTCGGCCAGTCGCTGCAGCGCCGCGGCCAGGGCTTCGGGGTCGCGCCGCGGTACGACCAGGCCGTTCTCCCCGTCGCGGACGTACTGGAGCGGGCCGGGCGTGTTCGGGGTCACCGCGGCCAGGCCGCAGGCCATCGCCTCCAGGGTGCCGAGCGGGAAACCCTCCTTGAGGGTGCCCGAGACGACCGCCGCGTAGCCGCGCAGCAGGTCGGGTAGCTCGGCCCTGCCGTACCGCTCGACCACGTCGACCCGGTCGCGGACCTCCGGGTCGAAGTCGGAGAGCACCTGCTCAGCGGGACAGCCGGCGCCGAGGAAGGTGGCGCGGGAACCGGGGTTGTCGGCGAGGAAGCGCTCCAGGGCCGCGACGACGTAGCGGACACCCTTCAGCGGCAGATAGCTGCCGATGTGGGCGACCCGAAGCGGCCGCTCGGGCGGCGCCAGGGGCAGGCCGAGCAGCTCGGCTGGAATGCCGTTGTCGACCACCCGCACCCGTTCGCGCGGGAGCCCGAGCTCCTGCAGCGCATAGTCGCGCTCCTCGTCGTTGAGCAGCAGACAGAGATCGGCCACCCGCAGCGACCGGGCGACCTCCCAGAGCCGGAAGCCGCCCCAGTAGAGGGGATACTTCCAGCTCAGCTCCAGCCCCCCCAGCCGCGCCTCCTCGCGACGGGCGCGGTCTGCCATCTGGACCAGCCCGTGCGAGCGGGTGACCAGCAGCGGGCGGCGTCCACGGCGGCGCAGGCTCCCCAGGACCCAGGCGTCGCCAACCGAGGCGTCGATCACATCGGCGCCGCTGCGCCGCAGGCGAAGGGCGACGTAGGCCGGGAAGAGCACCGCCCGAACCCGGAATGGCAACACCGTGGGCAGGTTGGCCAGAGAGAGGTACTCGACCCGGTGCCCGAGCCGCTCGTAGGCCGCCCCCAGCCCAGCCGCGACGCCCATCCCGCCCGCGTCCGGGCTGGCCTCGTCGTGCAGGGTGAAGACGACTCGCATCGCGCCGCCAGACTGCCAGATCGGGGTCCCACGGGGCGAACCGGGGACCCTGGACAAACGTCCACCCGGCGGTGAATCGGTCGAGCGATCGGCCTCCCGGCCCGAGACAGAGGACGTGCCCCCCACCGTCTTCCGCAGCCCCCGCACCGCGCTTCTCGCGCTCGCCCTGCTCGGCGTCGCGCTGCTCGCCCTGAGCCCGAAGCCGGCGGCCGCGGCGACCGAGGCTCGCGCCGCCGACGAGTTCGTCGACTCGATCGGCGTCAACACGCACACCTACTACACGAACACGGTCTACTACCAGCAGTTCGACCAGGTGAAGTCGCGGCTTGCCGAGCTCGGCATCCGCCACATTCGCGAGGAACTGATGCTGGACCGCAGCGACCAGTACCAGCGCCTCCGGGAGCTGGCCGCCTCCGGAGTCGGCTCGACCCTGGTGCTGGGCGAACCGACGATCGGGATCTCCGGGCTCGACCAGCTGCTCGAGATCGCCGCCGGCGACCTCGACGGCGCGATCGAGGCGATCGAGGGAACCAACGAGTACGACCTGCGCGGCGGGTCACAGTGGGACGAGGAACTGCGGGCCCACCAGGAACATCTCTACTCCGAAGCGAAGGCCAACCCGGCGCTCTCCTCGCTGCCGGTGATCGGTCCCTCGGTCGTTCACTGGTCCAAGCAGGATGAGCTCGGCGACATCTCGGCGGCGCTCGACTACGGCAACATCCACTCCTACCCGGACGGCTACTGGCCGGAGACCAACCTCGGCAGCCACCTCTCCCACGCAACCACGCTCTCCGCCTCCAAGCCGGTGGTCGCCACCGAGACCGGGTACCACTCGGCCCTGAACTGGACCGGCGGCCACAAGCCGGCCGAGGAGGCGGCCGTGGCCACCTACCTGCCGCGGATGTTCCTCGAGTACTTCCGCCGCGGAGTGGCCAGGACCTTCTCCTACCAGCTCCTCGACCACTGGCCGAACGCGGAGCTCGACGAGCGCGAGCTGCAGTTCGGGCTGCTGCGCAACGACCTCTCCCCAAAGCCGTCGTTCCTGGCGCTGCGCAATCTGATCGAGATCCTCGAGGACCCCGGCGCGCCGGCCTCGCCCGCCGCGCTCGGCTACGAGTTGAGCGGCGACCAGAACGATCTGCGCCAGGTCCTGCTGCAGAAGCGCGACGGCCGCTTCTATCTCGCGCTGTGGCGCGCCAGCTCGGTTTGGGACCCGGTCAGTCGGACCCGGCTGAACCCCCCGTCCTCACAGGTGCAGGTCTCGGTGGACGCTCCGCTCGCCGAGATGGCGGTCTACGCGCCCAACCAATCTGCCACCCCGATCTCCGCTCAGCAGAACCCCGGCAGCTCGGTCACGGTCAATGTTGGCCCACAGGTCCTGATTCTCGAGCTCTCGCCGGGAAGTGGCGGCGCCGAGCCGGAACCCACGCCGGAGCCCGAGCCGGATCCCGAACCGGCTCCCGAGCCTGAGCCCGAGCCCGATCCTGAACCGGCGCCCGAGCCCGAGCCGGAAGGCGACTCCACGGAAGAAGCGACCGAAACCTCGCCACGGAAGGGCCGCGGAAGGTCGGAACTGCCCAAGACCGAACGCCGCCGCAGCAAGCATCGCCGCTAGGGCGACCCGGGCTCGCGACCCCTCCGCCCACCTTCCCGCGACGGCGGAAATAGACTTCCCCCGATGCGGATCGGTGTGATCGGGCTCGGGTACGTCGGCCTGCCCCTGGCGGTCGCCTTCGCCGAGGCCGGCCACGACGTCGTCGGCCTCGACGTCGACGGCGCCAAGGTGGAGGCGATCGGCCGTGGCGAGAGCTACGTCGAGGACATCCCCGACGAGGTCCTGGCGCCGCTCGGCGAGCGGCTGACGGCAACCGCCGACTACGCCGAGCTGGCCGAGTGCGAGGCGGTGATCATCTGCGTCCCGACCCCGCTCACCGACTCCCGCGAGCCCGACCTCACCTACCTGGAAGAGTCGGCGACGGCGCTGGCCGGAGTTCTACACGCCGGCCAGTTGGTGGTGCTGGAGTCGACCACCTACCCAGGGACGACCAGGGACCGGCTGCTGCCGCTGCTCCAGCGCCCCGGCCTCGAGGTCGGCGCCGACTTCCACCTCGCCTTCTCGCCGGAGCGGATCGACCCCGGCCGCACCGACTACACCGTGCGCACCACGCCGAAGCTGGTCGGCGGGCTGACCGATGCCTGCGCGGAGCGGGCCCGGCAGCTCTACGAGCTGATCTGCGACCAGGTGGTCGTCCTCTCCTCGCCGGAGACGGCGGAGCTCTCGAAGCTGCTGGAGAACATCTTCCGCTCGGTCAACATCGCCCTGGTCAACGAACTGGCTCAGCTCTGCGACCGGCTCGGGGTCGACGTCTGGGAGGTGATCGACGGCGCCGCCTCCAAGCCGTTCGGGTTCATGCGCTTCGAGCCGGGGCCGGGGATGGGCGGTCACTGCCTGCCGGTCGACCCCTTCTACCTCGCCTTCCGCGCCCGCCAGCACGACTTCTACCCCGAGTTCATCGAGCTGGCCGGCAAGGTCAACCAGGCCCAGCCCGCCTTCTGCGTGGAGCGGGTCGAGCGGGTGCTCAACGGGGCCGGCAAGCCGGTCAACGGGTCGCGGATCCTGATCGTCGGCGCCAGCTACAAGGGCGGGGTCGGCGACACCCGCGAATCGCCGGCGCTGAAGATCATCGGCCGCCTCCAGGACCTCGGCGGCGAGGTCTCCTACCACGACCCCTTCGTGCCCGAGCTGCCAGGCCACGGCCTCGCCTCGGTCGGGCTGGAGACGGCCGCCGACGCCGACCTGGTGGCGATCGTCACCGCCCACCCGGGGATCGACTTCGAGGCCCTGGTCGCCGCGTCGCGGCTGACGATCGACTTCCGCGGCGTCACCCGCGGGATCGAGGCGGAGAACCTGACCCGGCTCTGAGTCGGGTCAGTGCACTTTGCGCAGCTTCGCGCGTTCCTCCTGCTTTTCGACCACCTGGACGACCAGCTTCACCACGTTGGAGTCGCCGCTGGCCTTGATGTGGCCGGTCTCGGCGGCCTTGCGGTAGCTCTTCACGGTCCCTTTCTCGGCCAGCTGGTTGAACTGGGCGCGGTCGATCTCGACCAGCACCCGCTCGTCCCGGGCGAGGTCCTTGCTGATCTTCAGCCCCGGCAGCTCGACCCGGTAGAGCTGGATGTCGTGTTTGGCCCGCAGCTCCAGCCCGAAGACCAGTTTCAGGTTCGCCAGGGCCGGGACTTCGGCCTGGAACCGCTCGACCGCGGTCTTGATCAGGTCGGCGGTGGAGGCCACCTTGCTAACCCTGCCCCATCTAGATCTTGTGCCTTTGCAGGAGCTTCTTGCCGATCACCATGCGCTGGATCTCCGAGGTCCCCTCGCCGATCAGCAGCAGCGGCGCGTCGCGGTAGAGGCGCTCGATCTCGTACTCCTTCGAGTAGCCGTAGCCGCCGTGGATCCGGAAGCACTCCTCGACGCACTCCTTGCCGGTCTCCGAGGCGAGCAGCTTCGCCATCCCGGCCTCCAGGTCGGAGCGCTCGCCGGCGTCCTTCATACGCGCCGCTTTGCGGGTGACGAGCCTGGCCGCCTCGATCTTGGTCGCCATGTCGGCGAGCTTGAACTGGATCGCCTGGTGGCCGGCGATCGGCTTGCCGAAGGTCTTGCGCTCCTGGCTGTAGCGGAGCGCCAGCTCCAGCGCCCGCTGGGCGATCCCGACGCCGCGGGCGGCGACGTTGACCCGGCCGACCTCGAGCGCGTCCATCATCTGCACGAAGCCCTGGCCGACGCCCTCGGCGCCGCCCAGCACCCGCTCGGTCGGGCACTTGTAGCCGTCGTAGACCAGCTCGGTCGACTCGACGCCCTTGTAGCCCATCTTCTTGATCTTCGGCGGGATCGTCAGCCCCGCGAACTCGCCCTCGTTGACTTCCTTCCAGGGCTCCTTCTCGGTGATGAAGCAGGTCATCCCCTTGTAGGCCGGCTCGGCCTGCGGGTCGGTCTTCATCAGCACGAAGACGACCCCGGAGCCGAGCCCGTTGGTGACCCACATCTTCTGGCCGTTCAGCTCCCAGCTGCCGTCGCCGTCCTGCTTCGCGGTCGCCTTGATCCCCTGCACGTCGGAGCCGACCTCGGGCTCGGAGAGCGAGAAGGCGGCGCGGATCTCGCCGGTCGCCATCTTCGGCAGGAAGTGCTGTTTCTGCTCCTCGGTGCCGAACTTCATCAGCAGGTAGGAGCCGATGAAGTGGGTGTTGACGACGCCGGAGATCGAGATCCAGCCGCGCGAGAGCTCTTCGACGATCATCGCGTAGGTGGTCAGGTCGAGCCCCATGCCGCCGTACTCTTCGGGGATCGTCACCCCGAACAGGCCGAGCTCCTTCATCTGCTCGACGATCGGCTCCGGGAAGCTGTCCTCGTGGTCGTAGCGCTCGGCGTTGGGGATGATCTGCTCGTCGGCGAACTGGCGGACCATTTCGGCGATCGCCTGCTGATCCTCGGTCTGTTCGCGGTATGCGGTGTCTACGGCCATTGCTCCTAGCTCGTCAGGTTGGGGACGGGTCCCGGCGGCGGCGCAGCGGCGCCCGCTGGCCGGTCGGCCAAGGATATATGCGCCGGGTCGAGCTGGGGATCGACGGCGCGCAGCGGCGCGGTCGCCTTGAGCAGCATCTCGCGGTACTCGGCCTCGGGCTCGGACTGCAGGACGATCGCGCCGCCCGCCCCGACCCGCGCCCGCCCTGCGGCGAGGACGATCGTGCGAATCGCCACCGAGAGGTCGCAGCCGCCGCCGAGGCCGAAATACCCGATCGCCCCGGAGTAGGGGCCGCGTGGCCCACCCTCCAGTCGGTCGAGGATCTCCATCGTCCGCCGCTTCGGCGCCCCTGTCATCGAGCCGGGCGGGAAACAGGCGGCGACCGCGTCGGCGGCGCCGAGGCCGGGGCGAAGCCGGCCGCGCACCGTGGTGACCAGCTGGTGGACGGTCTCGAAGCTCTCGACCGCCATCAGCGAGGGCACCTCGACGCTGCCCACCTCGCAGACCGCGCCGAGGTCGTTGCGCAGCAGGTCGGCGATCATCAGGTTCTCGGCCCGGTTCTTCTCGTCGGCGGCGAGGCGGGCGGCGAGGCGGGCGTCCTCGGCTGGGTCGGCGGCGCGGCGGCTGGTCCCCTTGATCGGCTTCGCCTCCACCCCGCCCTCGCGATCGACCGCCAGGAAGCGCTCCGGCGAGGAGCTGAGCACCGCCAGGTCGCCGAACCGCAGGTAGGCGCCGAACGGAGCCGGGTTGGCGCGACGCAGGCGCCGGTAGAGGTCGAGCGGGTCGGCGTCGACCTCCGCCTCGACCGCGTTGGTGAGGCAGAGCTCGTAGCTCTCACCCTCGCGCAGCGCCTGCTGGCAGGCGCCGATCTCGGCCCCATACCGCCCCCGGCCCCGAGCAAGCCGCAGCCCCCCAGCCGCCGCTCGGGATTTTGTCCCCACTGTGGTGGGGTCAATATCCCGACCGACGCCCGGCTCGGCGACGAGCCGCGCGACCGTCGCCCCCATCCAGACGCCGGCCGCGGGGTCGCCGTCCACCGAGGCCAGGCAGAGCACGTAGGTGTGGCCGGTCTCGTGGTCGAAGGCCAGCATCCGGTCGGCGACGACGAAGGCGGCGTCGGGGTGGGGCGAGCGGTGCGCCGCCTCGCCGCCCAGCTCGGCCTTCAGCTCGTAACCGAGGTAGCCGACCGGGCCGCAGTCGAAGTCAAACGGCAGCTCGGGGGACTCCACCGGTGCCAGCCGCCGCCGCTCGCGCTCGAGCAGGTCGAGCAGCGGGCCGGGAACGACCTCGGCCTCGCCCCCGCGCTCGATCCGCGCCTCCCCCGCCTCGACGTCGTAGGCGATGACCGCGCCGCGTGGCCCCGAGGCATCGCCCATGAACGAGAACCGCACCCCCTCCCCAGCCCGGGCGCTGTCGAGCCAGAAGGCGTGCGGGCTGCCCGCGAAGAGCGCCGCGAAAACCCGCTCCGGGTCGGGCAGCACCCCAAGCCGCCGCACCCGCACCTCCAACTCATCCCGCGGTTCCGTTCGGACGCTATGCGTGGAAAAGGAACCACGGGGTGAAGTGCCTCCGCTGCGTGGTTCCCTTCGGACGCTATTCGTCTGAAAGGAACCACGCGATTGCTGGGCGAGGTGGCGGAAGTTGGCCAGCAGCCGGTGGCCGTGCTCGGTGGCGACCGACTCGGGGTGGAACTGGACGCCCCACTGGGGGCGCGTGCGGTGGGCGACCGCCATCGGCACCCCGTCGTCCGTCCAGGCGATCTCCTCCAGGCACTCCGGCAGCGGCCGGGCGAGGCAGAGCGAGTGGTAACGGACCGCGCCGAAGCCGCTGGGGACCCCGGCGAAGAGCGGCGCGCCATGGTGGGCGACCCGGTCGACCCGACCGTGCATCGGGCGCGGCGCCGGCTCGATGCGGCCACCGTGGACCCAGCCGAGCCCCTGATGGCCGAGGCAGACGCCGAGCAGCGGCAGCTCGCAGCGCCGGATCGCCTCGGCGCAGACGCCGAAGTCCCGGCCGCGGTCGGGGCGGCCGGGGCCGGGCGAGATCACCACCGCATCGACTGACTGGGCCTCCAGCTCCTCCCAGCTCGCCTCGTCGTTGCGGACGACCACGGGCTCGACCCCGTTGACCTCCCAGAGCAGCTGGAAGAGGTTGTAGGTGAAGGAGTCGTAGTTGTCGATCAGCAGGGTTCGCATGCCAAGGGGCTCCATGCAGCAAAATACCCCCGCGATGTCGATCCGCACCCCACCCGACCCCAGTCGGGGGATCTTCGAGACGCTGCTCGTCCTCGACGGCGAGCCGGTCGAGCTGGAGGCCCACCTGCGGCGTCTCGCGAACAGCCTCGCCGCGGTCTACGCCGCCGGCCTCCCGGACGGGGCCGAGGACCTCGCCCGCGGCCACGCCGCCGACCTGCGGCACGGCCGGTTGCGGCTGACCGCCCGTCCGGCGCGCGAGGGGGTCGACCTCGGCGCCGAGGCGGCCGAGATCGACCCGGGACACACATTCCCGACAGCCGAGGCCGGGGTCACGCTGCGCTCGCTGCAGCTCCCCGGCGGTCTCGGCGCCCACAAGTGGGCCGACCGCTCGCCGCTCGGCAAGCCGGAGCCCGGAGTCGTGCCGCTGCTGGTCGACGGCGCCGAGGCGCTGGAGGCGGGCTGGGGGAATCTCTTCGCGGTCCTCGACGGCAACCTGGTGACGCCGCCGCTCGACGGCCGCATCCTGCCCGGAGTGACCCGGGCGCTTGCGCTGGCGGCGGCCGGCGAGGGCGGCCTGCCGATCCGCGAGCGACGGATCCTCGCCGCCGAGCTGACGGAGGCCGACGAGGTGCTGGTCACCAACTCGGGCCGCGGGGTCGAATCCCCCCGCTCGTTCGACACCGCCCCTCTTCCCCCGCCGGGCGAGGTCGCCGAGCTGCTCCGGAGCGCCCTCCAAGCTCGCTGGCGCCGCACGGCTGGCGCCTTTGTGGCCTCATAGGCCACTTTCCCGCCAATCGCCTGGGTTAGACGGCGCGGAGGCGGGCGGCGACCCGGTCGGCGCGCTCGACGAAGCGGCGCAGCGCCTCGTCGGGGTCGGGACCGGCCGGGCGCGCCGGTTCGGGGCTGCCGTTCGCCTCCCCCGCCGACGCGGGGAGCGCCGGCCGCGCGGCTGGCGGCGGCGGGCTCGCCGGCGCCTCTCGGGTGGCGACCGCCCGACTGGCGTCGAGCGCCGCGGCGCTGGCCCGCTCGGCCAGCTCGGCGGCGCGTCGCGCCTGCTCGGCGGCGTCGAGTGCGGCGGCGCCGACCGCGCTCACCGCGTCCTCGGAGGCGCGGGCCACGGCCAGCGCCTCGTCCACCTTCAGCTCCAGCTCGCCCAGCAGGGGCGGCGCCGCCTCGGTGGGGACGACCCAGTCCTGGGTGCTGTCGCGCTCGCCGTTCTCCATCGGGCCGAAATCTAGGGCCGGCCGAGGCGGCAAACGGGGGCAAGTCATTAAATTCCCCTCCGCTGGAGGCAAACCGAACCGAGGGAGCAGCTTGAGAAACCCGAGAGACTTCTTTCAACCGCTGGCGATGGGCGCGCCCGAGCCGCTGCGCGAGATCCCCGTCAAGCCGTCGCGGATGATCCACTTCCTCGACTTCTCGAACGAGAAGATGGTCGCCAAGGCGGGGGCGATCGCCGAGAAGACCGACATCCTGCTCGGCAACCTCGAGGACGCGATCCCCGCCGACCGCAAGGAGGCGGCGCGCCAGGGGCTGATCAAGGCGGCCAAGGAGACCGACTTCGGCCAGACCTCTCTCTGGACGCGAATCAACTCGCTGGAGAGCCCCTGGGTGCTCGACGACCTGACCACGCTGGTCACCGAGATCGGCGACAAGCTCGAGGTGATCATGGTGCCGAAGGTCGAGGGCGCCTGGGACATCCACTACGTCGACCGGCTGCTCGCCCAGCTCGAGGCGAAGGCGGGACTGGAGCAACCGCTGCAGGTCCACGCGATCCTCGAGACCGCGCAGGGCGTCGTCAACGTCGAGGAGATCGCCGCCGCCAGCCCGCGCATGCAGGGGATGAGCTTCGGACCGGCCGATCTCGCCGCCTCGCGGCGGATGAAGACGACCCGGGTCGGCGGCGGCCACCCCGGCTACCGCTCGATGGAGGACCCGGCCGACCCGGAGAACCCCGAGGCCGACCGCGTCACCGCCCAGCAGGATCCCTGGCACTACTCGATCGCCCGCATGGTCGACGCCTGCGCCTCGACCGGGATCCTCCCCTTCTACGGCCCCTTCGGCGACATCAAGGACACGGCCGGCTGCGAGACCCAGTTCCGCGCCGCCTTCCTGCTCGGCTGCGTCGGCGCCTGGTCGCTGCACCCGGTCCAGATCGACATCGCCAAGAAGGTCTTCAGCCCGCCGCCGGACGAGGTCAGGTTCGCGAAGAAGGTCCTGGAGGCGATCCCCGACGGCCGCGGCGTCCACATGATCGACGGCAAGATGCAGGACGACGCCACCTGGAAGCAGTGCAAGGTGATGGTCGGCCTGGCCGAGATGCTGGCCGAGAAGGACCCGGAGCTGGCCGAGGCCTACGGGCTGTAGCACCCGCCACGCAAGCGGCCTTGCAGCCGCTCGAACAAACGTCCAAGTCGAGTTGGCCACGCTCCCGCGTCTCGACAGGGGTCCGAATGATCCCTCGTGGCCAACTCGACCCGGAAGCTCCTTGCAGGACTTATCGCCGCCATCGCCCTGGCGGCCCCGGCCACCGCAAGCGGCGCCGAGGTCCAGGCGCGGGCGGCCGACTCGTTCGCCGACTCGGTCGGCGTCAACACCCACACCTACTACAGCAACACCCCCTACTACCGGGACTTCGGCACCGTCCGCCAGCGCCTGCTCCAACTGGGCGTCCGCCACATTCGCGAGAACCTGGTCACCGACCGGCCCGACCAGTACGAGCGCCTGCGGACGCTGGGGAACGATGGGATCAGGCCGACCCTGATCCTCGGCGACCCCGACTACGGCTCCTCCGGCCTCGCCGAACTGACCTCCATCCTGCGGTCGGAGCTGGCCGATACCGTCGAGGCGGTCGAGGGTCCAAACGAGTGGGACCTGCGCGAGGGCGGCAGCTGGATGGCGAGCCTGGCCCCCTACCAGGCGCAGGTGTACGCGGCCATCAAGCAGAACCCCGCGCTCTCGCGGCTCCCCGTCGTCGGCCCGTCGCTCGGCAGCACCAACAGCGTCGGATCCGACGTCTCCGGCAGTCTCGACTTCGGCAACATCCACTCCTATCCCAACGCCGAGCCTCCGGAGTGGAACCTCTCGCGGCACTTCGGCTGGGCGAGCCGGATGTCGGGCTCGAAGCCGTTGATGGCGACCGAGACCGGGTATCACCACGCCTTCAACTTCGACGACGGCCACCGCCCGATCTCAGAGGAGGCAGAGGCGATCTATCTGCCACGGCTCTTCCTCGAGTACTTCCGCCGCGGGGTCGCGCGCACCTTCACCTACGAGCTCCTCGACCAGTTCCCGGACCCCGGCCTGAACGAGGCCGAGTCCCACTTCGGCCTGCTGCGCCACGACCTCTCGCCGAAGCCCTCCTACGTCGCCCTGCGCAACCTGCTCTCGATCCTCGCCGAGCCGGGCGCGGCCTTCAGCCCGGGCAGCCTCGGCTACACGATCTCCAACGGCGGCGAGAACCTGCGCCAGGTGCTGCTGCAGAAGAGCGACGGCAGCTTCTACCTGGCCCTCTGGCGCGCCGACTCGGTCTGGGACCACCGCTCCCTGCGGGCCACCGCCAGCCCGTCCAGTCCGGTGACGATCGACTTCGACCAGAGCCTTGCCAGCGCCGAGGAATTCGCCCCCAACGCATCCAGTCAGGTCCGCCGTAGTCTGCCGGCGGACGAAGCGCCGCTGACGGTCGGCGTCGGGGCCGAGGTCGTAATCCTCCGCCTCGCCGCCGGCGGGCCGAAGCGAGCGATCTCGATCAAGGCCTGGGTCAACAAGCGCGCGGTCAGGGCCGGCGGGAAGGTCGCGATCAAGGGTCGCCTGGGACGGACCGGAGAGCGGCACGCGGTGAAGATCCAGAAGCGGTCCGGCAAGCGCTGGCGGACGATCGGCAGGAGCCGGACGACCAGGGCGGGACGCTTCCAGAAGCGACTGCGGCTGCGCGGCCCGCGTGTCTCCCGGATCCGCGTGGTCGCGGCGCGAGCGAGGCCATCCAACCTCGTCCGCGTCCGCGTCCTGCGGCGGAAGGGCGCGCGGGACGTTGCGCCCGCGCGCGCCCTCGGTTAACCCAACCGCTCTTCCAGGGCCTTCAGCTGGGCCGTGAGCTCGGCCGGCAGCTTCTCGCCGAACTGCTCGAGGTGGGCGCGGACCTGCGGCAGCTGCGCCTTGACCAACTCGGCGTCGACGGTGAGCAGCTCGCGCATCGCCTCGGCGGAGATCTCGATCCCGTCGGTGTCGATCGCGCCCTCGGCGGGAAGCAGCCCGACCGGGGTCTCGACCGCCTCGGCCTTGCCCTCGCAACGGCGGAAGATCCACTCCAGGACGCGGCTGTTCTCGCCGAACCCGGGCCAGAGAAAGCTGCCGTCGTCGTCCTTGCGGAACCAGTTGACGTAGAAGACCCGCGGCAGCACCGCGCCCTCGCGCTTGCCGACCTCGAGCCAGTGGGCGAAGTAGTCGGCCATGTTGTAGCCACAGAAGGGCAGCATCGCCATCGGGTCGAAGCGCAGTTCGCCGACGTTGCCGGCGGCGGCCGCGGTCTTCTCGGAGGACATCGTGGCGCCGAGGAAGACCCCGTGCTCCCAGTCGAACGCCTCCTGGACCAGCGGCACCACGGTGGCGCGGCGACCGCCGAACAGGAAGGCGTCGATCGGCACCCCGGCCGGGTCCTCCCACTCGGGGGCGATCGAGGGGCACTGCGCCGCGGGCGTCGTGAAGCGGGCGTTGGGATGGGCGGCCGGCGTCTCGGAGTCCGGCGTCCACTCGTTGCCGTGCCAGTCGGTGGCGTGGGCCGGCGGCTCGCCGGTCATCCCCTCCCACCAGACGTCGCCGTCGTCGGTCTTCGCGCAGTTGGTGAAGATCGTGTCGTGCTCGACCGTCGCCATCGCGTTGGGGTTGGTCTTGTGGCCGGTGCCGGGGGCGACGCCGAAGAACCCGGCCTCGGGGTTGACCGCGTAGAGGCGGCCGTCGTCGCGGAACTTCATCCAGGCGATGTCGTCGCCGATCGTCTCCACCTTCCAGCCGGACTGGGTGGGGATCATCATCGAGAGGTTGGTCTTGCCGCAGGCCGACGGGAAGGCGCCGGTCACGTACTTGACGACCCCCTCGGGCGAGGTCAGCTTGAGGATCAGCATGTGCTCCGCCATCCAGCCCTCGTCGCGTGCCATCACCGAGGCGATCCGCAGCGCGAAGCACTTCTTGCCGAGCAGCGCGTTGCCGCCGTAGCCGGAGCCGAAGGACCAGATCTCCCGCGTCTCGGGGTAGTGGACGATGTACTTGTTCTCCTCGTTGCAGGGCCAGGAGACGTCCTCGACGCCCTCGCCGAGCGGCATCCCGACCGAGTGGACGCAGGGCACGAAGTCGCCCTCGTCGCCGAGCGCATCGAGCGCCGCCTTGCCCATCCGGGTCATGATCCGCATCGAGACCGCGACGTAGGGCGAGTCGGTCAGCTGGACGCCGATTTCGGAGATGTGCGAGCCGATCGGGCCCATCGAGAACGGCACCACGTACATCGTGCGGCCCTGCATGCAGCCCTCGAAGAGGCCGTTCAGGGTCTCGCGCATCTCGGCCGGGTCGCGCCAGTTGTTGTTGGGACCGGCGTCGGTCTCCCGCTCGGAGCAGATGTAGGTGCGGTCCTCGACCCGGGCGACGTCGGCCGGGTCCGAAAGGGCCAGGTAAGAGTTGGGGCGCTTCGCGTCGGAGAGGCGCTCGAAGGTCCCGGCGTCGATCAGGCTCTGGGCGAGGGAGTCGTACTCGGCCGCGGACCCGTCGCACCAGCGCACCGCATCGGGCCGGGTCAGGGCTGCGACCTCACCCACCCAGGCCAGCAGCTTGGCGTGTGTGGTCGGTGCGGGGGCGGTGGTCAGGTCGCTCATTCGCCTCTCTCTATTCGTTTGCTTTCAGGCCGATCAGGTCCACGTCGGCGTCCTCGTTCTTGATCCTCAGCGTCGCGGTTGCCTCTTCGCCATCGCTGAACCGGACCGAGCACTCGAAGGTCGCGCCCGCCTCGACCTCCTGGTCGGACGGGCAGTCGACCGCGTCGATCTGCCGTTCGAAGGATTCTTCCAGGTTGGCCTGGACCGCATCCTCGGTCTTGACGTCGTCGAGCACGGTGCCGCCGCAGCCGGCGAGCAGGGCGGCGCTCAACAGCACCGCGATCGGCGACAGCCGCACCGCGGTCCTCATCGGAGACCCTCTGCGGAAATCACCCGGGGGAGTATTCCAGTAGTTCGCAAGAGGTTCATCGCCGGGACCTCGCCTCCTCTTCGGCTCGCTCGAATAGCGGCGACAGCGGTTTCAGGGACTTGGCCCGCCGGTAGGCAGAGAGGGCGCGGTCGGTCCTGCCCAGCTCGGCTTCGATCCGGGAGAGGACCAGCCAGGTGCGCCAGTTCGTCGCCTCCCGCTTCGTCGCCTCCCGGGCCGCCGACGCCGCCGGCGAGAGCTCTCCCTGCAACTCCAGGACGAGCGCTTCCTGCAGCCGCGGCGTCGCCGCCGCGGGCTCTACCCGGCGAGCGCTGCGGGCCTTCTCCAGAGCCGCCTCGAGGTCGCCGGCCCTGACGTCGGCGCGGCTTTCCCGGACCAGAGTGGTGGATGCGAGCGGCACCGCGATCGCGACGATCGCGACGATCGCGACGGCGACGATCGCCAACCGTGCTGGCCACCGGGACAGCGCCGCCCGCGCGGCGGGCCAGTCCCCGGGCGCCATCGAGAGGGTCGCGGCGAGCAGCATGAAGACGGCGGCCAGAACCGGCAGCTGCCAGCTCCAGTCGACCGCGGCGGTCAGCAGGAAGGCGAGGCTGGCGGCCAGCGCCGCGGCCAGCGTCGACCGCCGCTCGGGCTCGCTCCCCAGCAGGGCGAGAACGCCCGCCGCCAGCACCGTGGCGACGAAGGCGAGGAGGATCAGCAGCCCGACGACCCCGAGCTCCCCCAGCGTCTGCAGGTAGAGAGAGTGGGCGTCCTGCACCGCCTCGGTGCCGGCCGCGTCGCGGTCCCACCAGTAGGCGAAGGTCCCCGACCCGGTGCCAAGCAGCGGCTCGGTCGCGTTCTGGTCGATCGCCGACCTCCAGAGCGCGTAGCGGCTCTCGCCGGCGAAGCTGTTGAGCCGTCCGGTCCCGAAGCCGGCGTTGTCGCCGCTTTTGAATTCGTCGACGGCGTCAGAGGCCCGGCCCGGAGCGTCGACCGCTACCGCGCCCGCGACCAGCGCCACGAGCACCGCGCCCAGCGCCAGCGACGAGTGGGCCCGGCTGGGCACGGTCCAGGCCGGCCGACGGCCGCCCCGCCCGGCGATCGCGATCGCCACCTGGATCAGAGCGACCACCGCGCAGACGGCCAGCCCGATCAGGATCATTTCGTCGCCCTCGCTGTGGGCGGCCGCGGTGTCGAGCCCGTGCCGCAGCGCATCCCGCTCAGCTGCAAGGGCGATCAGCAGCCCGGCGCCGAGGCCACCGGTGACCAGGGCCGGGAGCTTGGCGACCCGGTCGTGAGCGAGGGCGAGGTAGGCCAGCAGGGCGATCCCCGCGGCGGCGATGCCGCCGCGGGAGAGGGTGAAGAAGAGCGCCAGGCCCAGCGCCGGCAGCGCCGCTGCAGCGAGAGCGCGCGCCGCGACCGCCCGCGCCGTAGCCGCCACGTGGATGAGGATCGGCAGCCCGATCGCGATCAGCGCCCCCAGCCCGTTCCAGTAATCCAGGGGATAGGACAGCCGTTCGCGACTCCCCTCGAGGAAGCCGGCCGTCTCCCCCGCCGCCGGGAACCAGGACGGGTGCAGGCGCGAGAGCAGGGCGACCAGCGAGATCACCGCGATCGCCGCCGCCAGGGCGCCGAGCAGGCGGCGCGGTTCGCTCCCCGCCCGCAGGAAGACGGCAAGCACCAGGATCGCCAGGTAGGAGAGCACCCGGGCCAGGTCGGCAACGGTCCGCTCGGAGCTCTCGGTCCAGGCGAGGCTGAGCGCGGTCCAGGCGACGAACGCGGCAAACAGGGCAAGGCCGACTGCCGCCGTCCGCCCCGGCCCCAGGCGTGGCAGGGCACCCACCAGGACGCCGATCGCGATCACCCACCAGAGCGCGATCCCAACCTGGTCGTGGACCAGCGGGTCGAACCCGCCGCCTTCCAGGCCGAGCAGGACGACCAGCCCGAAGCCGATGGCCCAGGTGAGGATCGCGTCCCACTCGACCCGGCCGGCAAGATCTGGAAATCGCGGCCGCCGCCGCATCGATGACGCTGCCATCTGGTTCTATGCTACGAGCGCGGGTCGGACAATGGTCTCGACCCTCCCTCGACCGCGAGCGATGAGCTTCCAACGTGCACCCACCAGGACGGTTCTCTGTGCCGCGGCGATCCTGCTGGCGGCCCCGGCGACCGCTGCGCCCGCCGCCGAATTCCTGATCCCCGAAGACAACTCCGCGGTCAACCAGTACACGGAAGGGTTCCCGACCGGTGGCGGCGACCGTGACGCGGACGACCCCGACCGGGCGGCGAAGCCCGGTAAGACGATCGGCGCCGCGGCGACGAACCGCCTCCGGCAGGCCGGGCCCGAAGGCGAAGCGGCCGCCCTGGTCGCCGCCGAGACGGCGCCGCCGGTGGGGGACGGAAACGGAGGCTCGAGGGGCCGCGACAGCGTGACGCGCAACCGGGGCGGCCACAGCCGCAACGGGGGCGGCGAGCCGGAGGGCGCGCCGCCGGTCGGCGAGCTCGCCGCAACCGCGACCGGGACCGCGAGCGGCATCGGCCTGCTGCTGCCGCTGGCGATCGTCGCGACCCTCGTCTGGGGCGTCGGGCACGCCTGGCGGAACCGCGGCGGCAGCGGTCCGGCGGCCGGGCTGTGAGCGCCGCGGCAGCGCAAGGCGCGGCGCCGCGAGGCGCCGCCGTCGGCCCCACGGCCCGGGTCCTGGCCGTGGCCATCGCGGCGCTCGTCGCGATCGGCGGGCTCGCCTGGGAGGCGCCGACGGCCACCGCCAGGCCGCTGCTGACCGGGGTGACCAACCCGGGGACCAATGCCCCGCTCGCCTTCGAACGGGTCCGCGACGCGGGCGGCACGATGGTCCGCATCCCGCTCTACTGGGGCGCCACCGCCCCCGACAGCCGGCCGGCCAGCTGGGACCCGGCCAACCCCGACGACCCCGCGTACGAGTGGGGGCGCAGCGACGACGCGGTGGCGAACGCGGTGGCTGCCGGCCTGACGCCGATCCTCCAGGTCGACGGAGCGCCGAGGTGGGCGCAGGGGTGCACCAGCCCGCAGTCGCTCGCGAGCGCGGTCTGCAACCCCAGCCCGGACGATCTGCGCGCCTTTGGCGCGGCCGCGGCGCGACGCTACAGCGGCGCCGTCCCCGGGGTGCCGGCGGTCCGGTTCTTCCAGGGGCTCAACGAGCCCAACCTGTCGCTCTTCTTCCTGCCCCAGTTCGACGTCAACGGCCGCCTCCTCTCGCCGTTCCTGTACCGCGACCTGATCAACGCCTTCTATGCGGGGGTGAAGGGGGCGCGGCCCGACGCGCTGGTGATCGCCGCCGGCCTCGGCCCCAACGCGGTGCCCGGGCACACGATCGGGCCGATGCAGTTCGCGCGCAAGATGCTCTGCCTGAAGGGTGGCGCCGCCAACCCCCGACCCACCAAGGGCGACTGCGGCGGCGGGGTGCACTTCGACATCTTCGCGATCCAGCCCTACACGACCGGCGGGCCGAGCCACGAAGGCCGCGCCAACGACGTCCAGCTCGGCGATCTGCCGAAGCTGCAGCGCCTGATCCGGGCCGCCAACAAGGCGGGGCGGATCAAGGGCGCCTACCGGTGGACGCCGCTGTGGATCACCGAGTTCTCCTGGGACTCGCGGCCGCCCGACCCCGGTGGGGTCCAGATGAGGATCCTCAAGCGGTGGGTCGCCGAAGCCCTGCACAGGGCCTGGAGCGCCGGCGTCAAGCGCTTCCTCTGGTTCAGCCTCAGCGACGAGTCCCGCGACGGCTCCGAGCCCTACAGCGAGACGCTCGAGTCGGGCCTGTACTTCCACGGACCGACCCCTGCCGGGGGAGCGCCGAAGCCGATCGTCGGGGCCTTCCGCTTCCCGTTCGTCGCCTACCCGCGCAAGAAGGGGCTCCACTTCTGGGGCCGCACGCCGGACGGCCAACGGGGCACGGTGCGGATCCAGGTCCGCCGCGGCAAGGGCTGGCGCACGGTCCGCAAGCTCCGCTCCAGCAAGGCGGGGATCTTCCGCGGCAGGGTGGGGATCGGCTACGGCAGGAACAAGCGGGGGTCCGTCCGCGCCCACTACCGCAAGCAGGCCTCGGTGCCGTTCTCGATGCGGCCGGTCCGCGACTACTACCAGCCGCCGTTCGGCAAACCGGTCGGCTGAGCGGACAGAGCGAGGCGCGGGGATTCGGGTAGGGTCCCCGCCGCGGATGAGGTTCTACGAGTACGAGGCACGCAGGATCGTTGAGCTGGCGGGGATCCCGGTCACCAAGTACGGGTTCTGCACGACCGCCGACGAGGCCCGCAGGGCAGCCGAGGAAATCGGCGGCCCGGTCGTGGTCAAGTCCCAGGTCCTGACCGGGGGCCGGATGAAGGCCGGCGGCGTCAAGTTCGCCGACACCCCCGAGGAGGCCGCCGCCCACGCCGAGGCGATCCTCAAGCTGGAGATCGCCGGCCACATGCCGCGCGGCGTCCTGGTCGACCCGAAGGCCGAGGTCAAACAGGAGTACTACGCCGGGGTGGTCTGGGACGGCACCGCCAAGCAGCCGCTGATGCTGTTCAGCGACATGGGCGGGATCGACATCGAGGAGGTCGCCGAGACCCATCCCGACCACGTCGGCCGCGCCCACGTCTCCAACCTGCTGCCGATCGCCGACTTCGAGGCCAAGCAGGCGGTCGCCGCGACCGGGGTGACCGGTTCGCAGCTGAACCGGGCGACCCCGGTCCTCGCCCGGCTGGCCCGCCTCTTCCGCGACAACGACATGACCCTGGCCGAGATCAACCCGCTGGCCGAGCTGAGCGACGGCAGCTTCGTCGCCCTCGACGCCCACATGGAGATGGAGGACGAGGCGGTCGGCCGCCAGAAGGTCCTGCTCCGCAAGCAGCTGGAGATCGCCGAGGACGACACCCGCGACACCTACGAGCCCTCCCAGTTCGAGCGCAACGTCGCCGTGATCGACGCCGCCGACCACCGCGGCGTGATCCAGGGCAAGGACCACGGCTTCGAGGGCAACCTCGGCCTCGTGATCGGGGCCGGCGGCGGCTCGCTGACCCTGACCGACGCGGTCCGCAGCCAGGGCGGCAGGCCCGCCAACTACTCCGAGATCGGCGGCAACCCCTCGGTCGCCAAGGCCTGCGGGCTGGCCAGGCAGGTGCTGGAAAAGGACGGGGTCGAGAAGATCGCGGTGATGATGTCGATCGTCTCCAACACCCGGGTCGACATCGTCGCCCGCGGCGTGATCAAGGCCTGTCTGGAGCTGGGCAAGGACCCGGGCGAGACGATCGCGATCTTCCGCATCCCGGGCGCCTGGGAGGAGGAGGGCTTCAAGATCCTCGAGCGCTACGGGGTCGAGTCCTGCGACCGCTCGGTCTCGATGTGGGAGGCGGCGGGCCGCGCCGTCGCCAAGATCCAGGGAGCGCCGGCATGAGCATCCTTCTCTCCAAAGAGACCACCTTCATCGTGCAGGGGATCACCGGCCGCGAGGCGGTCAACCTGACCCGCGAGTGCCTCGACTACGGCTCCAAGATCGTCGGCGGGGTCACTCCCGGCCGCAGGGGGCGCGAGGTGCACGGCGTGCCGGTCTTCGACACCGTCGCCCAGGCGGTCGAACACCACGGCGGCCAGATCGACGGCTCGGTCGTCACCGTCCCCCCCGCCTTCACCAAGGACGCGGTGCTGGAGGCGATCGAGAACGGGATCGGGCTGATCGTCGTCGTCACCGAGCGGATCCCGCGCGGCGACGTCGCCCAGATGGTCGAGCTCGCCAACCTGCGCGGGTCGCGGATCATCGGCCCCAACTGCCTCGGCCTGATCGTCCCCGAGGTCTGCAAGATGGGCGGGATCGGCGGCCCCGCGAAAGACGCCGCCAAGGCCTACGCCCCCGGCCCGGTCGGGGTGATGAGCCGCTCCGGCGGGATGACCACCGAGATCTCCTCCTCGCTGACCCAGGCCGGGCTCGGCGTCTCGACCGCGGTCTCGATCGGCGGCGACGCGATCATCGGCTCGACCTACGCCGAGCTGATGCCCCACTTCGAGGCCGACCAGCAGACCGAGGCGATCGTGATCTACACCGAGCCGGGCGGCCGCATGGAGGCGCAGCTGGCCGAGTGGGTGAAGGTGAACGAGTCGCGGCTGCCGATCATCGCCTTCATGGCCGGGAAATTCATGGACGACGAGGAGATGAAGGGGATGAGCTTCGGCCACGCCGGCACGATCGTCGAGGGCAAGGAGGACACCGCAACCGAGAAGATCGCCCGGCTCGAAGCGGCCGGCATCCGGGTGGTCGAGCGGATCGACCAGATCCCCGACGCGGTCAAGGAGCGGATCGGGGCGGCGGCGCGATGACCGAGCAGCTGAACGCGGTCTTCATCGAGGTCGAGGTCGACGCCGCGGTCGCCGGCGACGCCGAGCTGGCGGCGAAGCTGGAGGAAGTCTGCCCGGTGAGCATCTTCCGGGGCACCGACTCGGGAGTCGAGATCGTCGCCGAGAACCTCGACGAGTGCGTGCTCTGCAAGCTCTGCCTGGAAGCGGCGCCGGCCGGCGCCGTCCACGTCCGCAAGCTCTACGACGGCACCGAGCTGAGCTGAGCGACCAGCTCGCGGGCTTCGGCTCGCAGCCGCTCGGGGAGGACGACGAGGCGGCGCAGGGTCTCGAGCAGCTCGCGGTCGCCCTCGATCTCGACCCCGTCCTCGGCCTCGGCGCCGACCACGAAGGCGGCAAGGACGAGCAGCGGCGGGCCGTCCAGGGTCAGCTCGGCGGCCGGCTCGGCGCCGCGGCTGGTCTCGATCCAGCCGCGGTCGATCCGCAGCACGAAGGCCTGGCCGCCGCTGCGCAGGCCGACCGTCGCGGTCAACTCGGCGGGCGGGCGGAGGATCGTGCGCAGCGCTCCGGGCAGCGAGGAGGGCTCGAGCCCGGCCACCTCCTCCGCCGTCTGCAGCTCCATCCCCCAGCGGGCCAGCTCGACCATCGGCCGCTCCAGGCCGCGGCCCAGCTCGGTCAGCTCGTAGACGGTGGCGGCGGCGGGCGGGCCGAGCTGGCGGCGGCCGACGATGCCCTCCGCCTCGAGGTCGCGAAGCCGCTTGGTCAGCACGTCGCTGGGCGGGCCGCCGACCACGCGCGAGAGCTCGGAGAAGCGCAGCGGCCCGAGCGCCAGCTCGCGGACGATCAGCAGCGACCAGCGCTCGCCGACCCGGTCGAGCGCGCAGGCAAGGCTGCACGATTGCGCGTATTCCCTCCGGCCCATGCGCCGATTCTAGCACTTCACTTGGTTTAACAAAGCGTTCACTTTGAATTCTGGTACGGTGCCGTCCGGTGGACCGAGTCGCCGACCTCACCTGGAAGCACCCGAAGCTCGTGCTGGCGGGGGTCGCCGCCTTCGTCCTGCTCGCCCTCACCCTCGGCCGCGACGTCGAGAGCCACCTGAAAGCGGCCGGGTTCACCGACAGCGCCTCGGAGAGCGAGCGCGCCAACCGGCTGCTCCACGACCGGCTCGGCTACAACCCCAACCCCGGGGTGGTGATCGTCGTCCGCGACCCCGGCGGCGGCCGGCTCGACCTCCGCGACCCGGCGGTGAGCGGCGAGATCGACCGGATCGGGGCCGAGCTGGCCCGGATCGCCGGGGTCGGCCGTGTCGTCGACCCGGTGGGCGACCGCCGCGCCGGCGCCAACCTCCTCGCCCGCGACGGCGAGTCGGCGGCGATCGTCGCCTACCTCTCGGTGGTCGACGTCGAGGACGCCGGCGGCTACGTCTCCGAAGCGGCCAACGAGGCGATCGCCGGCAGCTCGCTCGACGTCGCCCAGGGCGGCTTCGCGGCCGGCTTCAACGAGACCAACGACCAGACCCGCGCCGATCTCACCAAGGCCGAGCTGATCGCCTTCCCGATCCTCGCCCTGCTCCTCCTCTTCGTCTTCCGCGGCGTCGTCGCGGCGGCGATCCCGCTGCTGGTCGGCGGGATCTCGATTGTCGGCACCCTGCTCGTGCTGCGGACGATGTCGGAGTTCGCCGACACCTCGTTGTTTGCGCTCAACATCGCCACCGGGCTCAGCCTCGGCCTCGCGGTCGACTACGCGCTGCTGCTCGTCTCCCGCTACCGGGAAGAGATCGCCGGCGGCGGCGCGACCCGTGAGGCGCACCGCCGCACCGTGAAGACGGCCGGCCGGACCGCGGTCTTCTCCGGGCTGACCGTCGCCGCCGCGATGGCGGCGCTGATCGTGATGCCGCAGCGGTTCCTGTACTCGATGGCGGTCGCCGGCACCTCGGTGGCGCTGCTCTCGGCGCTGATGGCGGTCCTCGTCGTGCCCTCGCTGCTGGCCCTGCTCGGGACCCGGATCGACGCCCTCTCGATCCGCCGCGGCCCCAGCGTCTCCGACGGCTCCGACGGCTGGTACCGGCTGGCCCGCGGGGTGATGCGGCGGCCGGTCGCGGTGGCGCTGGCCAGCGGCGGGCTGATGCTGGCCGCGGCGACGCCGCTGCTGTGGACGACGCTGACCGGCCCGAGCGCCGAGGCGGTGCCGCCCAACCAGCCCTCCTACGACGCCAACGAGTACCTGGAGGCGCACTACCCGCGCGACGTCAGCGAGGCGGTCACGGTGACGATCGAGGGCCGCGCCGGCCGAGCCCAGCTCGCCGCCTTCCGCGAGCGGGTCGAGGCGGTCGGCGGCGTCGTCCGCGGCGCCCCCTTCGCGCCGGCCGGCGAGGGGGTCGCCTACGCCAACTTCGCGCTCGCCGAGCCGGCCCTGGACGGGGCGTCCCAGGACTCGGTCGAGGCGATCCGCGCCCTCGGGGCGCCCGGCGGCGGCACGGTCCTGGTCGCCGGCAACACGGCCGGGTTCATCGACCAGAAGCAGAGCCTGCTCGAGCACGCGCCGCTGGTGGTGGCGATCGTCGCGGTCACCACCCTCGTCCTCCTCTTCCTGCTCACCGGCTCGGTGCTGCTGCCGGTCAAGACGCTGCTGATGAACACCCTCACCCTGGGCGCGACGCTCGGCATCCTCGTCCTCGCCTTCCAGCAGGGCTGGCTCAACGTGCCGCTCGACTACACCGGCCCGGCGGCGATCGAGACGACCAGCATCGTCTTCCTCTTCGCCGTCCTCTTCGGGCTCGCCACCGACTACGCCGTCCTGGTCATGGCCCGGATCAAGGAACGCCACGACCTGGGCGAGAGCAACGAGGAGGCGGTCGCCAACGGGATCGGCCGCACCGGTCGGGTGATCACCGCCGCAGCGCTGGCGATCGCCGTCGTCTTCCTCGCCTTCGGCGTCAGCAGCGTCTTCTTCGTCAAGCAGATCGCGATCGGGATGGCCTTCGGCGTCCTGATCGACGCCACCGTCGTCCGCGCCCTCCTAGTCCCCTCCCTGATGCGCCTGCTCGGCACCTGGAACTGGTGGGCCCCCGCCCCCCTGCGCCGCCTCCAGCTCCGCCTCGGCCTCTCCGAGGCCTGAGCGGGACAGGTTTCAGGTGGCCTTTTCGGACGGAAAGAGTGACCTGGTGATGACCACCACAACGCTGACGATCTGAACGAAGGTCGCGGTCAGCCAGACCTGGACAACCCCGTCCGGCGGCGCCCACTCGTATCCGAGCCAGGTGTACAGCAGGAAGCCCGCGTTCACCACCGTGAGCTGCGCGGCCATCATCACCAGGATCGAGCGCCCGTAGAAGCGCTTGAGGCGAATCAGCTGTTCCAGGTCGTCCCCCTCCAGCTCCTCCTTCCTCGACGGAGGGAGCTGCTCGACCGGGGTCGAGTCGGTCAAGCCGAGACCCTCGAGCAAGTCGCGGTAGGTCCCCGGAGGCTTTGGGTCCGGATCGGCCATTTCCGCGGCTATCGGTAGAGGCCGAGGTTCTTCAGGCGGTTGACCATCGCCGCCTCCGAGACACCGAGAGTCGAGGCGAGGTCGCGCTCACGCATCCCGATGCCGTGCAGTCTCCTCACCTCGCCCTCGGGCATCAACAGGGCAGCGGCAAAGGAGTTCGCGTAGAGCTCGCCGGCATCGACGCCCATCGACGCGGTTCCGTCGCGGTAGTCGATGTACTCGAAGTCCTCGCCATCGCGTTTCACGAAATGCCCGATCTCGTGCGCGCAGGTGAACCGCTTGCGATTCGGGTGGTCCGCCCGGCAGAGATAGATGTGAGCGGGCCGGCCAGCCCGCTTTTCGATCGCGCCGGCAATGTCCAGGTCCAGATCGGCCTCGGAGACCTCGATCCCCATCCTCCAGGCGATCTGGGCGGGGTCAACCGGGATCGAGTCACCCCAATGCTGGGCAAGGACGTTTTCCGCTGCCGCTTCCGCCTGTCGATCTGGCACTGCCGCATCCTCCCATCGGTCGCGATCGACTTTCTCGGAGAGTAGCGCCACCCCCTGTCAAGTCCCTGGCCGCGTAGTTCTCTCCCCCCGGGGACGGCAGGCGCGAGCGAAGGACGTCACGCGTAGTTATTTATATATCGGTAACGTATGCATCGATGGATGCATCGGTTCGGACCCGGCTGTCGCGCGATGACCGCATCGAGCAGACCCTGAGGGTCGCTCATGAGCTGTTCGCGGAGCGCGGCTACGCGGCGGTGACGATGGATGAGATCGCCAACGCGGTCGGGGTCACCAAGCCTCTCCTCTACACCTACTTCGGCAACAAGGAACGGCTCTACACCGCCTGCATGGAGAGCGACGGCGAGGCGCTCTCGGCGACGATCGGCGAGGCGGTCGGGGCGACCTCGAGCCCGGTCGACGCGCTCGGCGCCGGGGTCCGCGCCTTCTTCTCCTTCCTCGACGCCGACCGCGACGCCTGGGCGGTGCTGTTCGACGAGACGCTGCCGCAGAGCGGCGAGCTGGCCGACCGGGTCGCCGCCTACCGCTCGCTGATTGCCGAGCTGGTCTCGACGGCGATGATGCGCCAGCTGCCGGAGCCCCGCCGCGAGGCGATGCGGGCCGAAGTCGAGGCCCTCTCCACGGCCCTGCTCGGCGCCGCCGAGGCGCTCGCCCGGTGGTGGCTGCGTACCGAGTCGCTGAGCGCCGAGGAGGCGGCCGAGCTGCTGATCGCGACGATCGAGCCGGGCCTGCGGGCCCGCTCCGAGACCCCGGAACGGGAGGAACGATGAACGAGAAGACCCGCCGGGTGGCGGTGGTCGGCGGCAACCGGATCCCCTTCGCCCGTTCCGACGGCGCCTACGCGCACGCCTCCAACCAGGACATGCTGACCGCGGCGCTCGACGGCCTGGTCGACCGCTTCGGGCTGGCCGGCGAGCGGCTCGGCGAGGTCGCCGGCGGCGCCGTGCTCAAGCACTCCCACGACCGCGACCTGACCCGCGAGAGCGTGCTCAGCACCCGGCTGGCGGCGGAGACCCCCGCCTACGACGTCCAGCAGGCCTGCGGCACCGGGCTGGAGACGGCGATCCTGGTCGCCAACAAGATCGCCCTCGGCCAGATCGACGCCGGCGTCGCCTGCGGCGCCGACACCACCTCCGACGCTCCGATCGCGATCAACGAGGGGCTGCGCGAGACGCTGCTGGAAGCCAACCGGCAGCGCTCCACCGCCGGCAAGCTGCGCGCCCTGACCGGCGTCCGCCCCGGCCACGTCGTCCCCAGCATCCCCCGCAACGAGGAGCCGCGCACCGGCCTCTCGATGGGCGAGCACTGCGCGATCATGGCCACCGAATGGGGCATCGGCCGCGCCGAGCAGGACGAGCTCGCGGTCGCCAGCCACCGCAACCTCGCCGCCGCCTACGAGCGCGACTTCCTCGGCGACCTGCTCACCCCCTACCTCGGCCTCGACCGCGACCAGAACCTGCGGCCCGACTCCAGCGCCGAGAAGCTGGCCAAGCTGAAGCCCGTCTTCGGCGGGCCGGAGGGGACGATGACCGCGGCCAACTCGACGCCGCTCTCCGACGGCGCCTCCGCTGTCCTGCTCGCCTCCGAGCAGTGGGCGAAGGAGCGCGAGCTGCCGGTCCTCGCCTACTTCGCCGAGGCCCAGACCGCCGCCGTCGACCACGTCCACAGGGGCGACGGGCTGCTGATGGCGCCGGCCTTCGCGATGCCGCGGATGCTCGACCGGGCCGGGCTCGGCCTCGGCGACTTCGACTACTACGAGATCCACGAGGCCTTCGCGGCGCAGGTGCTGTGCACGCTGAAGGCCTGGGAAGACCCCGAGTTCTGCCGCGAGCGGCTGGGACGCGAGGAGCCGCTGGGGACGATCGACCGCGCCCGGCTCAACGTCAACGGCGGCTCGCTTGCCGCCGCCCACCCCTTCGCGGCGACCGGCGGCCGGATCGTCGCCGGGCTCGCCAAGCAGCTCCACGAAGACGGCAAGGGGCGCGGCATGATCAGCATCTGCGCGGCAAGCGGCCAGGGCGTCGTCGCGATTTTGGAGGCAGCATGAGCGACCGCTACTCGCAACTCGTCAACGCGCCGCTGGTCGGCACCGTCGCCCGCCAGCTCGGCCTGCCGCAGCCGGCCGAGCTCGACCGCTTCCAGCCGGGTGCCCCGGTGGTCGCCGGCCCGGTCCTCAGCGGCGCCGCCCCCGACGGCCGGCTGGGCCGGGCGGTGGCCGCCGTCCTCGACAGCGTCGGAGCCGAACGGGCCGGCGCCGAGGGCCGCGCGAAGGCGCTGGTCTTCGACGCCACCGGGATCGCCGACTCGACCGAGCTGGTCGAGCTGCAGCGCTTCTTCTACCCGGCCGTGCCGCGGCTGGCGCGCAGCGGCCGGGCGATCGTCCTCGGCGCGCCGCCCGCGGAGGCCGGCGCGCCACGCGCCCGGGCCGCGCAGCGCGCCCTGGAGGGCTTCGTCCGCTCACTGGGCAAGGAGATCGGCGGCCGCGGCTGCACCGCGCAGCTGGTCCAGGTCGCCGCCGGCGCCGAGGACCAGCTGGAGTCGACGCTGCGCTTCCTGCTCTCCCCCCGCTCTGCCTATGTCTCCGGCCAGGTGGTGCGGGTCGGACCGGGCGTCGCGCCGGTCCCGGAGGACCTCGACTGGGCGGCGCCGCTTGCCGGCCGCAGGGCGCTGGTCACGGGCGCCTCGCGCGGGATCGGCGCCGCGATCGCCCGCGTCCTCGCCCGCGACGGCGCCACCGTGGTCGGGCTCGATGTGCCGGCCGCCGCCACCGAGCTGGAGGCGCTGACGAGCGAGCTCGGGGGCGAGGCGATCGACCTCGACATCACCGCCGCCGACGCTCCCGCCCAGCTCGCCGACCGCTTCGCCGACGGCCTCGACGTGCTCGTCCACAACGCCGGCGTGACCCGCGACCGGACGATCGCCAAGATGCCCGAGGAGCGCTGGTCGCAGCTGATGGAGATCAACCTCTCGAGCGAGGAGCGGATCGACGACGCGCTGCTGGAGGCGGGCGCGATCGGCAGCGGCGGCCGGATCGTCTGCGTCTCCTCGATGTCGGGGATCGCCGGCAACTCGGGCCAGACCAACTACGCGACCTCGAAGGCCGGCGTGATCGGGATGGTCGAAGCGCTGGCCCCGGAGCTGGCCGAGCGCGGCGCGACGATCAACGCCGTCGCCCCCGGCTTCATCGAGACCCAGATGACCGCGGCGATGCCGCTCGGGCCGCGCGAAGCGGGCCGCCGCCTCTCGGCGCTCTCCCAGGGCGGGCTGCCGGTCGACGTCGCCGAGACGATCGCCTGGTTCGCCAGCCCGGGCTCGACCGGTGTCAACGGCAACACGGTCCGCGTCTGCGGCCAGAACCTGTTGGGGGCCTGAGGTGGCGAGCCGCACCCTGAGCGGATCGCCGAGCGTGCTTCCCCTCTACGCGCGGGCGGCGGCGCCGCTGCTGCCGGGCGCTTCGCTGCTGCCCTTCGTCCCCGGCGGCGGCGGCGAGATCCCCGAGGTCGAGCTGGAGCTGGCGGACCTGCGCCCCGACCCGGCCGCCGTGGCTGCCTACGCCCGGGTCTGCGGCTTCACGCTGCGCGACACCCTCCCCCCGACCTACCCGCAGGTCCTCGCCTTCCCGCTGCAGATGGCGGTGATGGCCGACGGCTCCTTCCCGTTCGGGGCGATCGGGCTGGTCCACCTCGAGAACCGGATCGAGCAGCGCCGCCCGCTCTCCGTCGCCGAGGAGCTGACCGTCCGGGTCCGCCCCACTCCCCTGCAACCCCACCCGAAGGGCCAGACCTTCTCGCTGCAGACCGTCGTCTTCGCCGGCGAGGAGCTCGCCTGGAGCGCCGAGAGCACGATGCTCCGCCGCGGCAAGCCCCCCGCCGTCGATGTCGCAGTCGATCCCGGTGCGCGGGACAAAGTGCAACATCAAGGTGGTGAGCTGGGGTTCGAGCCGGTGGCGGCGGACGTTGCGGCTTCGGCCACCTGGCGGCTCGGTGGGGACCTGGGGCGGCGGTACGCATCCGTCTCCGGGGACCGCAACCCGATCCACATGCACGCGCTGACGGCGAAGCCGCTCGGGTTCCCGGCGGCAATTGCGCACGGGATGTGGACCAAGGCCCGCTGCCTGGCGGCGCTGGAGGGCCGGCTGCCCGGGGCCTTCTCGGTCGAGGCCCGGTTCCGCAAGCCGGTGCTGCTGCCGACCACAGTCGAGTTTGCAAGCGAGGACCGCGAGGACGGCGCGATCGCCTTCACGGTCCGGGACGCAGGGAAGCAGACCCCCCACCTCGACGGCCTGGCGCGGCCCGTCGGGAGTGAGACGAAAGCCAAACGCGGGAGGACGAAGTGACCACGACCACCGACACCGACAGGGGGATGGCGGAGCGCAGCATGGGCTTCGGCCTGCGGGCGCTGAACCGGCTCGCCGGCTCCGACCTGCTCGACCGGATCCGCCTCCGCAAGGGGCTGGAGCGGGCGCTCTTCCAGGGCACCAAGAACGGGTTCCGGACCGCGACCGCGGCCGGGCGCACCTTCAAGGCAGCGCAGAAGCTGGGCAAACCGGCCCGCCAGAAGAAGGGCAGGCCGGCCGACCTCTTCGACGTCACGCCCGACGAGGAGCAGGCGATGTTCCAGGAAGCGGGCCGCGACTTCGCGGCGGAGAAGATCCGCCCCGCGGCGCTCGAGGCCGACGCCGCCCGCGAGACCCCGAAGGAGCTGCTCGACCAGGCGGCGGAGCTGGGCGTCAACATGCTCGGCGTCCCCGAGGAGCTGGGCGGGGTGATGCAGGAGCAGTCGGCGGCGACCGCGGTGCTGATCGGCGAGGCGCTCGCCCACGGCGACGTCGGGATCGCCTACGCGGCGCTCGCCCCCGGCGCGGTCGCCACGGCGATCGGGCTCTGGGGCAGCGCCGAGCAGGAGGCGACCTACCTGCCCGCCTTCACCGGCGAGGACGTGCCGGCGGCGGCGCTGGCGCTCCTCGAGCCGCGCCCCCTCTTCGACCCGCTGGCGCTGGAGACCAGGGCGCGCCGCGACGGCGATGACTGGGTGCTGGACGGCGCCAAGTCGCTGCTGGCGCGGGCCGGCGAGTGCGAGCTGTTCCTGATCGCCGCCGAGGCGGAGGGGATCGGGCCGGCGCTGTTCATCGCCGAGTCCGGGACCGAGGGCCTCGCGGTCGAGCCGGAGCCGGCGATGGGCCTGCGGCCGGCGGCGACCGGCCGCCTGGTGCTCGAGGGCGTCCGGCTGCCGGGCACGGCGCTGCTCGGCGAGGGGCGGCCCGAGGACTACCGCGAGTGCATCGACCGGGCGCGGATCGCCTGGTGCGCGCTCACCGTCGGCGCCTCGCAGGCGGTGCTCGACTACGTGATCCCCTACGTCAACGACCGCACCGCCTTCGGCGAACCGGTCTCCAACCGCCAGGCGGTCGCCTTCGCGGTCTCCGACATCGGGATTGAGACGGACGGGATGCGGCTTGCCACCTACCGGGCGGCCGGCCGCGCCGACCGCGGCCAGGATTTCAGTCGCGAGGCCGGCCTGGCGCGACGGCTCTGCGCCGCCAAGGCGATGGAGATCGGGTCCGAAGGGGTGCAGCTGCTCGGCGGCCACGGCTTCGTCAAGGAGCACCCGGTCGAGCGCTGGTACCGGGACCTGCGGGCGGCGGGCGTGATGGAGGGCGCCCTGCTCGTCTGATGCGGCGCGACCGCAACGAGCGAAAGGCAGAGCGATGATCAATCTCGAGGTACCGAAGAAGTTCAAGCCACTGGCCGACCAGGCCCACCAGGTCGCGACCGAGGTCTTCCGGCCGATCTCGCGCAAATACGACGAGGCCGAGCACACCTATCCCAAAGAGCTCGACATGCTGGCCTCGCTGATCGACGGCATGAACGAGGGCTCCGACATCGGCGGCGCCGGCGCCGCCGGGGTGCGGCGCGAGTCGGGCGGCGACCCCGACCAGAACCGCAACGGCTCCAACCTCTCCACCGTGCTCGGGATCATCGAGCTCTGCTGGGGGGACGTCGGGCTGCTGCTCTCGATGCCGCGCCAGGGGCTCGGCAACTCGGCGATCGCCTCGGTGGCGACCGAGGAGCAGCTCGAGCACTACGGCGGCAAGTGGGCGGCGATGGCGATCACCGAGCCCGAAGCGGGATCGGACTCCGCCGCGATCCGCACCACCGCCGAGCTCGACGGCGACGAGTACGTGCTGAACGGCGAGAAGATCTTCGTCACCTCGGGCGACCGCGCCGACCTGATCGTGGTCTGGGCCAGCCTCGACCGCTCCAAGGGCCGGGCGGCGATCAAGTCGTTCATCGTCGAGCGCGACAACCCCGGGCTGAAGCTCGACCGGCTCGAGCACAAGCTGGGGATCCGCGCCTCGGACACCGCCAACTTCACCCTGCAGGACTGCCGGGTGCCGAAGGACGCGCTGCTCGGCGACCCGGAGGTGAAGGAGAAGGGCTTCGCCGGGGTGATGGAAACCTTCGACAACACCCGGCCGCTGGTCGCCGCGATGGCGGTCGGCGTCACCCGGGCGGCGTTGGAGGAGACGCGGTCGCGGCTGGCCGAGGCGGGGGTCGAGATCGACTACTCCGTCCCCGCCCTCTCCCAGCCCGCCGCCGCCGCCCGGTTCCTGGAGATGGAGGCCGACTACGAGGCCGCCTGGCTGCTGACCCTGCACGCCGCCTGGATGGCCGACAACGCCAAGCCCAACTCGTTGCAGGCCTCGATGGCGAAGGCGAAGGCGGGGCGCACCTGCGTCGAGGTGACGCTGGGCTGCGTCGAGCTCTGCGGTGCGGTCGGCTACGGCGAGAACGAGCTGCTGGAGAAGTGGGCCCGCGACTCGAAGATCCTCGACATCTTCGAGGGCACCCAGCAGATCCAGCTGCTGATCGTCGCCCGCCAGCTGCTCGGCAAGAGCTCGGCTGAGTTGCGGTAATTGCTAATACTCAATGATGCATGGAGGCGTCTGCTGACGGTGGAGGCGAGACGGCTGGCTCCGGTCGCCTGAGCGCCGACGCTCTCAGGGCGGTCGCCAGGCGGCAGCTAAACGAGCCCAGCTTCCAGGACGTGCTGGGAGAAACTGACCTCTCGCCCGCACAGCTGATCGAGGAGGTCGTCAGGCACCGCGACGAGATCGCCGCAGAGCTGGCGACCCCGCTGGCCCAGATCGACGAACTCGAGGCCCTGATCGAAGCCGCCAAGACGCGGCGAAGCGCCCTGTTCGGGGCGCTGCTGATTGCCCTGCTGAGTCTGCTCGCCGCCGGCTTGCTCAGGCTCATCGGCCTGCCGGCTTGGGTCTATCTGGGAATCCTCGGCGCCGGGCTGCTGCTCGGAGGAACGTCGACCGTCGCGACGCTGACGAGTCGCGACTCCCGCAGGCAGGTTGACCCTTTGGCTCACGGCGCGAAGTCGGGACAGGAGATCTCGCTTGAGAAACGCTTGGCGTCGGTGGAGGGAAATCTTGAGCCGAGGCTTGAGCGCGCAGTCTCGGGCTGGATTACCGAGAGGATCAATCTCGAGGTCGGCGAAATCTTCTCGCCGATCCTTCCCGAGTTGGATCCGCGGGGGCTCGCGGAGATCGACGACTCCGAGCATGAAATCTCAACCGAGGCCGGAGACGAACTGGGTTCGCTGTTCGGGCGGATGCCCGGCGGCAGCATCGGGGTCTCAGGTCCGCGCGGCGCCGGCAAGACCACCTTGATCGACAAGTTCACCGCCAACGCCAAGCGACTCGAACCAGCCCGGGTCTCGGTCGGGGTGGCGGTCGACGCACCGGTCGACTACGACGCCCGCGAGTTCGTCCTCCACCTGTTCGCGCGCCTTTGCGAAGCGGAGCTCGGGCCCAAGCGCGTAAGCGCCCTGCGGGCCTGGGACCGCAGCCCGGAGACCCAAGCGGCGCCCTCCCTCAGGGCGTTGCGCGGTCCACTCCCCCCGATCCTCGGACCGCTGCTGATAGCTGCCGGTGCGATCTTCTACGTGATGGTTCTCGATGCCAGACAGGACCTCAACCTGGCGGATATGGAGGCCTGGGCATTCATCCTGATCGGTGCCGGCACTGCGCTCACCTACCTCACCCTGATCCTCAACCCGAGCCGGCTCAAAGAATGGCTGCGCCTCTCCAGCCGCCGGCACGGTACGGGCGCGGCACTCACAACCGCAGAGCTGCGGCTCCGGCAGATCCTGTTCCAGCGCACCTTCTCGACCGGATGGTCTGGCGGCCTGAAGCTCCCGGTCGGGATGGACGCCCGCACCGAGCGCAATGCGCAGGTGGCGGAAAGACAACTGAGCTTCCCCGACATCGTCTCGCTCTACAAGGATTTCGTGGAGCAGTTGGCGGCCGATGGACAGGTCCGAATCGGAATAGATGAGCTCGACAAGATGGACGACGAGCGGGCTCGCCGCTTCCTCAACGAGATCAAGGTGATCTTCAGGATCAGCGGCTGCTTCTACGTCGTCTCGGTCTCGGAAGACGCGATGAGCTACTTCGAGCGTCGCGGCCTGCCCCTCCGCGATGTCTTCGACAGCTCGTTCGACGATGTCCTGCAGGTCGGCTACCTCCCCTACAAGGACTCTCACCGGATTCTCCGTCGCCGGATGGTTGGAATCCCGATTCAGTTCGTGTCGCTCTGCCACATGCTGGGAGGCGGTCTGGCCCGGGATGTGATCCGGCTCGCGCGCGATATCTGCCATCACCCCCAGGACACCAGGGTCACCGACCTCGCCGCGCTCCTTTGCGCACAGCAGATCCGCTCGAAATGCCTCGCGGCCCGAGTCGGCATCAGGCGAATCAAGGACCCGGCGCGCATGAGCCTGCTGAGTAGATGGATAGCGACGGTCGAGGCCGCCGCCGACTACGAGACCGTCCTGCTGGATGTCTGCCGCAACTTCGAGCAGGAGTTCGTCCGCGTGCTCGGGCCAGCGCCCCCCGAGGACTCCGCGGCGCTGATCGAACATCGTGAAGTCCTTTCCAGCGCCTTCGAGATCCTCGCCTTCGCCTATTTCACCATCACCGTCAGGTCACTGGTCGAGAGCTTTGAATCAGAGACGGCCACCCGTGACGCGATCGAGAATGCGGCAGTCGACCGGCTGGCCGAGGCTCGACAGGCTTTCTCGGTGGACCCCAGCGAGGCCTGGGGATCGATTTCGTCCGTGCGGTCAAGGACGCTCTCGGTCGAGCATGTTCCCCAACCAAGCCTCGACCCGAGAGTCACCGTCGACGCTTAGGTGATTGATTCCACGACCAGGCCCGCCTGGATAATCCGCCTTACGTGGCAGAGGTTGGTTGCGTCATGCGCAACCAACCTCTGCCACGTCGCATCTGTGCGGCGCCTCTGAATTCGCGAAACTGCGCTGCTTGAACCTGATTGATGATCTGCTGGAGCGCTCGCCGGCGTCGCGGCTCGGGATCGTGGCAGTTGATGCTGCCGGGCAGCGGCGGGACTGGCACTTCGGCGAACTGATCGCCTGCTCGGCTGGGCTGTCCGGCGCGTTCGCGGCGCGGGGGGTGGAGCGGGGCGACGTGGTGATGACCCTGGTCGGCAACCGGATCGAGTGGGCGCTGTCGCTGCTTGCCTGCTGGCGGATGGGGGCGGTGGCGCTGCCCTGCAGCACCCAGCTTCGCCCCCACGACCTCGAGCTGCGGGTCGCCGCGGCGGAACCGAAGCTCTGCGTCGGCGAGGAGGAGCTGCTGTCGGGCCTACCGGCCGGGGTACCGACGATGACGATGGACGACGTCGCCGCCGTGCTCGACGAGGACCGACCGCAGGAGACCCCGGCCGCGGTCGAAACGATGGACGCCGAGGACCCGGCGCTGATCGTCTTCACCTCCGGCACCACCGGCGAGCCGCGCGGCGTCGTCCACGCCTACCGCTACCTGCTCGGCCAGGAGACGCAGGCGACCCGGTGGCTGGGCGCGCGCCGCGGCGACCTGGTCTGGTGCACGACCGCGCCGGGCTGGTCGAAGTCGGCCCGCAACGTCTTCCTCGCGCCCTGGGTCGCCGGCGCCGCGGCGGTCATCCACGACGCCCGCTTCGACCCGGCGGAGCGGCTCGACCTGATCGAGGCGCTCGCGGTCGACGTGCTCTGCCAGGCGCCGACCGAGTACCGGATGCTCGCCCACCGCGCCACCCTCCGCCCGCTGCCCTCGCTGCGCCGCATGGTCTCGGCCGGCGAGCCGCTCGACCCGGAGACGATCGCCGCCTTCCGCGAGGCGACCGGGCTGGAGCCGGCCGACGGCTACGGCCAGACCGAGACCGGCCACATCAGCGGCAACCTGGTCGACGAGCCGGTGCGCCCCGGCTCGATGGGCCGGCCGCTGCCCGGGCTCGACGTGAGGGTCGTCGGCGACGACGGCGAGCCGGCCGAGGCCGGCGAGCTGCAGCTGCGTGCCGCCTCCTCCCCCACCTTCTTCTCCCGCTACCTCGACGGCGAGCGCTTCGAGGGCGAGTGGTGGCCGACCGGCGACCTGGTCCACGCCGACCCCGACGGCCACCTGCACTTCGAGGGCCGCAGCGACGACATCATCGTCTCCGCCGGCTACCGGATCGGCCCGACCGAGGTCGAGGCGGCGCTGCTCTCCCACCCCGCCGTCGCCGAGGCCGCCGCGGTCGCCGCTCCCGACCCGGAGCGCGGCAGCGTCGTGCGGGCGGTCGTCGTGCTCGCCCAGGGCGAGCCGGGCGAGGCGCTGGCCGCCGAGCTACAGGAGCACTGCAAGCGGGAGACCGCCCCCTACAAGTTCCCCCGCCAGGTCGAGTTCGCGACCGAGCTGCCGAAGACCAGCACCGGCAAGCTGCGCCGCGCGGCGCTCCGCGAAGCGGGCATTGGCCCGCCTCGATGACCCGCCTGGCCTGGCAGAGGTTGGTTGCGCATAGCGCAACCAACCTCTGCCACATCGCATCTAGGGGTAACCTGAAACCGTGGCCACCGAGCCGGAGACCGCCCAGGACGCCGCCGCGGTCGCCCGTGCCTACTTCGCGGCGGTGACGGCGCGCGACCTCGACCTGATGGAGACCTTTTACGCGCCCGGCGGTAGCGGCGAGATCCACGGCCTGGTCGAGTTGCGCGTCCCCGGCAACTACCGAGACTGGTTCGGTGCCCTCTTCCGTGCCTTCCCGGACTTCGAGTTCGAGGTTCTCGACCTGATCGCCGGCGAGGAGACCGTCGCCGTGCGCTGGCGCGCCACCGGCACCTTCAGCGGCGACGCGCCGTTCGAAGGTCTGCAGCCGAACGGGCGCACGGTCGACGTCCAGGGCTGCGACGTACTGCGCATCGCCGACGGCCGCATCCAGCGCAACAACGCCTACATGAACGGGGCCGAGATGGCGCGCCAGCTCGGGGCGCTGCCGCCGCAGGGCTCGCCGCCGGAAAGGGCGATAACCGCGCTGCTCAACCTGAGAACCCGGGCCGCCCGCCGCTTCGGCCGATAGACGCGCGCGCCGATCGGCGCGCGCGTAAACCCGCGCAACGCCATCTGCAGGCAATTACTGCGGCCGGCCCGGTGCGGCGTCGGGCGACCTTGACAACGCCCCCGTTTCACTGCAAAACCCCGGTGCAGGCGAGTCATCAGCGAGGGAGAGAGACCGATGCGCCGACGTATCTCAGCTGTGCTGACGGTGGCACTGGCGGTTTGCGCCGGCAGTGGAGCGGGGGCGGCGACGTCGTCCGCGACGGAACTGACAGCCGAAAGCTACTCGAACATCTACAGCGGCACGACGATCTACTCCTATCTGACGCTGGAAGGAGGGACGGTGGAATGCACCACAACCTTCCAGGGCATCCAGACGGAAGCCTCGAGCGAATTCAGCGCCGAAATCTGGCCCGGGCTCTGCCAGGCCTTCGGCTTCATCGAAGCGACCACCACGACGACCGGCTGCGAACTCGTGTTCCACCTGACCGAAGCCTCGGAACCGTTTGAAGCGACCATGGACGTCTCCTGCGAAGAAGAAAGCGCGATCGTCATCACCGCAGGCACCTGCGAAGTCGAAATTGGCAGCCAGACCGAACTCAGCACGATCGAACTGTGGAACGGGGAATCCGGGGAAGTCAAACTCGGCCCGAACATCGTCGAAACAATCGCCTACACGGTCACCAAAGACGGCTTCCTCTGTCCGTTCTCGGGGACCGGCAAACGGGAAGACGGCAGCTTCCAATACGAATTTGCGCCCATGTACATCTCCGGGAGCTGGCCGATGGACATCGGCTGAGCCTCGGCCGGCGGGTCGGCGATCACTGCGGCTGCAGCCGCAGGCCCTCGCTGGCGTCGACCGGGCGGCCGAGGTGGAAGCCCTGGGCCATGTCGACCCCGTACTCGCGCAGCAGCCGTTCGGTCTCGGCGTCCTCGACGTACTCGGCGATCGTCGACTTGCCGAGCCCGCGGGCGATCTCGACGATCGCCTTCACGGTCAGCTGGTCGGCGTCGTTGCGGGCCATCTCGCGGATGAAGGTGCCGTCGATCTTGATCAGGTCGAAGGGGAACTTCTGCAGGTAGCGGAAGGGGCCGAAGCCGGCGCCGTAGTCGTCGATCGCAACTTCGCAGCCGAACTCGGTGAGCCGGTCGGCGAAGCCGGCGGCGACGTCGTAGTCCTCGACCCGGCTGCTGTGGGTGATCTCGAAGGTGAAGCGGGCCGGGTCGGCACCGTCTTCGTCGAGCCGCCGCTCGATGTATTCGAGCACCGAGGCGTCGGCCAGCGAGGCGCCGGAGAGGTTGACGTGGAGCGAGACCGGGTCGCGCTCGCCCTCCAGCCGGGCGAGGAACTCCAGCGCCCGGCCGACCACCCAGCGGTCCAGCTCCTGCACCATCCCGGAGCGCTCGGCGGCCTGGATGAAGGAGGCGGCGGGCAGCAGCTCGCCGTCGCTGGCGCTCATCCGCAGCAGCAGCTCGTACCGTTCGACCTCGCCGCCGGCGAGGCTGCGGATCGGCTGGGTGGCGAGGCTGAACCGGCCCTGGGTGAGCGCATCGCGGATCCGGGCGCTGGCGCTCTGGGCGCGGCGCGGCTGCTCGCCCTCGTCGGACTCGGTGAACAGGGCGATCCGGTTGCGCCCCTCCTGCTTCGCCCGGTACATCGCTTCGTCAGCGGCGACCAGGACCGCCTCCGCGGTGGCGGCACGCTCGCCGCCGAACATCGCGATCCCGACGCTGATCGTCGCCGCCGCCGACTCGGGCAGGTCGGTGACTCCCTCCGCGACCTCGGCCCGCAGGTCCTCACCGAGCTGCAGGGCGCCGGTGGTGTCGGTCTGGGGCATCAGCACCGCGAACTCGTCGCCGGAGAGGCGGGAGACGATGTCGGTGGCGCGGACCCGTTCCCGCAGCACCCGGGCGATGCCGCGGATCAGCTCGTCGCCCGGCTGGTGCCCGAGGCGGTCGTTGACCGCCTTCAGCCCGTCGATGTCGATGATCATCGCCGCGCCGCGGCCGCCGTAGCGCTGGGTGAAGGAGACGTGCTGGTCCAGCTCGGACCGGAAGCGACGCCGGTTGACCAGCCCGGTGAGCGGGTCGTGGTCGGCCAGGTAGCGCAGCTCGGCCTCGGTCTTCTCGGCCCGCTCGAGCGCGCCCCGCACCACCTCACGGTCCTCTGAGGAGAGCCGCTCGAGGACGGCATTCACGGTCGCGTCGCGCTTCTGCGAACGCTCAGCACTGGTCACCCTACGAAGGTACCTCGCCGGCTGCGACCAGGTACGGGCTGACACACGAATCCGGCTGCGGGACTCGAATTTCGGCGATGCAGGGGTCCCTAATAATTGACTTCCAGCCCCCGTGGGTAGTGTGAAGACGATGGCCAACCGGCTCGCCCAGGAGACCAGCCCGTACCTGCTCCAGCACCGCGACAACCCGGTCGAGTGGTACCCCTGGGGCGAGGAGGCATTGGGTCGCGCCCGGGCCGAGGACCGGCCCGTCCTGCTCTCGGTCGGGTACTCCGCCTGCCACTGGTGCCACGTGATGGAGCGCGAGTCCTTCGAGGACGCCGAGACCGCCGCCTACATGAACGAGCACTTCGTCAACGTCAAGGTCGACCGCGAGGAGCGGCCCGACGTCGACGCGATCTACATGGAGGCGGTGCAGGCGTTCAGCGGCCAGGGCGGCTGGCCGATGACCGTCTTCCTCGACCCCGACGGCGTCCCCTTCTACGCCGGCACCTACTTCCCGCCCGACACCTCGCGCGGGATGCCGAGCTTCCGGATGGTGATGGAAGCGGTTCTCGACGCATTCGAGAACCGGCGTGACGAGATCCGCGAGCGCGCCGACACGACCCGCGAGCGGCTCGCCGCGATCGCCGGAGTCGAGCCCGACCGCGAATTGCCGGGACCCGCCGACCTCGAGGCCGCGGTGGAGCGGCTGCTGGCCGCCGCCGACCGCCGCCACGGCGGCTTCGGCGGGGCGCCCAAGTTCCCGCCCGCCTCTGCCCTGGAGCTGCTGCTCGGCCGCGGCGAGACCGAGCTGGTCGAGCTGACCCTGGACGCGATGCTGGCCGGCGGCATCTACGACCAGCTGGGCGGCGGCTTCGCCCGGTACTCGGTCGACGCGGTCTGGCTCGTCCCCCACTTCGAGAAGATGCTCTACGACAACGCCCTGCTCGCCCGCGCCTACCTGCACGGCTGGCAGCGACTCGGGCACGAGCGCTACCGGCGGGTCTGCGAGGAGACGCTGGACTGGATGCTGCGCGAGATGCGCGGCCCGGAGGGCGGCTTCTACTCGGCCCTCGATGCCGACTCCGAGGGCGAGGAGGGACGCTTCTACGTCTGGACCCCGGACCAGATCCGCGCCGCGCTCGGCGAGGCTGCGGAGTCGGCGATCGCCCATTTCGGGGTCACCGAGGGGGGCAACTTCGAGGGCGCCAACATCCTCCACCTGGCGGCCGGCGCCGCGGCTCCCGCCTCGGCCGGGATCGACGACGCGCGCAGGCTGCTGCTGGCCGCCCGCGAGGAACGGGTCCGCCCCGGCCTCGACGACAAGCGGCTGGCGGCCTGGAACGGGCTGGCGATCGCCGCCCTGGCCGAGGCGGGCGCCGTCCTGGGCCGCCCCGACTACCTGGAGGCGGCCGGGCGCTGCGCCGACTTCGTGCTGACCGAGATGCGCGACGCCGAGGGCCGGCTGCTGCGCACCTACAAGGACGGCGAGGCGCGGCTCAACGCCTACCTCGAGGACCACGCCTTCCTGCTGGAGGCGCTGCTGACCCTCTACGAAGGGGACTTCGACCGGGAGCGCTTCGAGGCGGCGCGGGGGCTTGCGGAGACGACGATCGCCCGCTTCGGCGACCCCGAGCGCGGCGGCTTCTTCGACACCTCCGACGACCACGAGCGGCTGATCGCCCGCCGCAAGGAGGTCGGCGACCACCCGATCCCGGCCGGCAACAGCGCCGCCGCGCTGGGGCTGCTGCGACTGGCGGCGCTGAGCGGCGAGCGTTCCTACACCGAGCAGGCGGAGGCCGTGCTGGCGCTGTTCGCGAAGACGGCGCTCCAGCACCCCAGCTCCTTCGCCCACCTGCTGCAGGCGCTCGACTTCCACCTGGCAGAGACCAGGGAGGTGGCCCTGGTCGGCGACGACGTCACCGAGCTGGCCGCCAAGGTGCGAGCGGACTTCCGCCCCCACCTGGTCCTGGCCGCCGGCCCCGAGGGAAGCACCCAGCCACCCCTCCTCCGAGACCGCCCGGCCGTGGACGGCAAGCCAACGGCATACGTCTGCCAAAACTTCAGCTGCAGGACCCCCGTGACCTCGGCGGACGCCCTCGCGGACCTGCTGTAAACGCCCCTCCCGCGCGCCAGAGCTCCACGGTCTGCGAGGATTTCGCCGATGCGCCGCTCCGCCTTCACCTTCCCCGCCGGGCGCCGGGCGAAGTGGGTCGTCTTCGCGGTCTGGCTGGTGGGGATCTTCGTCGCGGCCGGGCCGGCCGGGCTGATCTCCAAGTTCGAGGAGTCCGAAGACAACGAGTCGACCTCGTTCCTGCCGGGCGACGCCGAATCGACCGCCGCCCTCAACGCGACCGAAGAGCTGCAGGACGGCGAGCTGGCGCCGATCGTGATCGTCTACCGGCGCGCCTCCGGCCTCACCGCGGCCGACCGCGGGCAGATCGTCGCCGACGCCGAGACCCTGACCGGGGAGGTCGAGCGGTTTCCCGGCATCGTCGCCGACGGCGCCACGGCCGCCTCCGGAGGGGAGGGCGGCGCCAGTCCGGAGGGCGGCGGCGCCGGCGGCGGTCCAGGATGCGCCGGGCCGACCTCGACCGTCCCGGGCCAGCCGGCCGATTACGCGCCGCTGGTCGGCCCGGTCTGCTCGCCCGACGGCAGGGCGGCAATCGTCCTCGCCTATGTGAAAGGCGACGGCGAGGCGGAAACGCTGCTCGACCCGATCGACGCCTGGCGCGAGGCGATCTCGGACCCCGGCGGCGGGCTGGAGGTCAAGATCACCGGCGGCGCCGCCTTCGCCGCCGACGCGATCAGCATCTTCGAAGAAATCAACGGCACCCTGCTGGCAGCGGCGGTCGCCCTCGTCGTCTTCCTGCTGATCGTCATCTACCGGTCGCCGTTCTTCTTCCTGATCCCGGTCGCCGCGGTGCTGCTGGCCGAGGCCCTCTCGCGCTCGCTCGGCTACGGCGTCGCCGAGCTCGGCTTCACGATCAACGGCCAGTCGAGCTCGATCATGTCGGTGCTGGTGCTCGGCGCCGGCACCGACTACGCGCTGCTGCTGGTCGCCCGCTACCGCGAGGAGCTGCACGAGGAGATCGACAAGCACCGGGCGATGCGCACCGCCCTGGCCGCCGCCGGGCCGGCGATCCTCGCCTCGGCGGGGACCGTGATCGCCGGCCTGCTCTGCCTCACCCTCGCCAAGGTGAACGGGACCGCCGGGCTGGGCCCGATCGGGGCGCTGGGGATCTTCTGCGCGGCGCTCTCGATGCTGACCCTGCTGCCGGCGCTGCTGACGATCTTCGGCCGCCGCGCCTTCTGGCCCTTCGTCCCCCACACCGCCGACTCCGCCCCCACCGCCGCCGACGTCTCCCAGCGCGCCCGCCGGTCGATCGTCGAGGGCGGCGCCGCGGGCGCCCTGGCCCGGGTCGTCGCGGCAAGCCTCCTGGTGGTGGCCCTGCTGCCGCTGGTCCTGCTCAACTGGGTTCTGCGCCGGCTCAGCGGCCGCCGCTTGCCGTCGCTGATCGTCGGCCCGCTCGACCGCGCCGTCTTCACCCCCTACGAGGTGCGCCGGACCAGGCTCGAGCACCGGGCCGACGCCACCCACGGCGCCTGGAAACGGGTCGGCGACTGGGTCGCGCGCGGCCCGCGGCGGGTGATGCTGGGCTCGGTGGCGGTGCTCGTGCTGCTCTGCGCCGGCTGGGCCTTCTTCTCCACCGACCTGACCAACAACGACGCCTACCGCACCGAACCGGAGTCGGTCGAAGGCCAGGGGATCCTCAGCAAGAGCTTCCCGGCGGGGGCGACGGCGCCGACCGACGTCGTCGTCGCCGACCCGGGCGAGGTGCCGGCGGTGCGCGAGGCGGTGACGGCGGTGCCGGGGGTCGAGTCGGTCTCCGAGCCGGTCGCCGCGGGCGAAGCGGGCGTCCTGGTCCAGGCGACGCTGGGGCCGGAACCGTATTCGACCGACGCCTTCGACCTGGTCGAGCCGATCCGCGACGCCGCCCACCGGGTCGAACCGGATGCCCTGGTGGGCGGCGCCACCGCGGTCGAATTCGACGTGCGGGAGGCCGCCGCCTGGGACTCGACCGTGATCCCGCCAATCGTCCTCCTGGTCGTCTTCGCGATCCTGATCGCCCTGCTGCGCGCGGTGGTCGCGCCGCTGGTGCTGATCGGCACCGTGATCCTCAGCTTCGCCGCCGCCCTCGGCTTCGGCTACTTCGCCTTCGAGGTGCTCTTCGGGTTTGACGGCGCCGACCCCTCGCTGCCGCTCTTCGCCTTCGTCTTCCTGGTCGCGCTCGGAGTCGACTACAACATCTTCCTGATCGCCCGCGCCCGCGAGGAGACCGAGCGGCACGGGACCGAACGGGGCGTGCTGCGCGCGCTCGCGGTCACCGGTGGGGTGATCACCAGCGCCGGGATCGTCCTCGCCGGCACCTTCTCGGTGCTGGCCACGCTGCCGCTCGTCGTGCTCACCGAGATCGGGTTCGTCGTCGCCTTCGGCGTCCTGCTCGACACCTTCCTGGTCCGCAGCGTGCTCGTCCCCTCGATCGCCCTCACCCTGGGCGACCGCTTCTGGTGGCCGAGCGCGCCATCACGGCGGCACCGGGAGCAGTCGAGTGGAGAGTTGAGCACCGGATAGGTGCATAACCCTCCACTCGGCCTTCAGATGGGGTGGTCGCGGACCTCGTCGAGGACGACGCGGCCGCCTACCTCGGCGCGGCCGTCGCCGAGTGGGACGGCGTGCAGGAGCGAGCCGCGGCCCTGGTCGATCCTCAGCGGCCGGCCGAGGGCGGCGCAGAGGGCGATCGCGCCGGAGCCGGTCGCCTCGTCCTCGGCGATGTCCTGCTCGGGGGCGAAGCAGCGGGTCCGGACCAGCCCCGCGCCCTCGTCCGCCCAGGCCCAGCAGTAGGCCATCCCCCGCCCCGCCGGGGCCTCGGTGAGCGCATCGACCTCGGCCGGGGCGGCGAGCTCCACCAGGTCCCAGGGCGGGCACCACTCGGCCCGCGCCGCGACGAAGGTGACCTCGCCCTCGCGGCGCACCGCGACCTCGCCGGCGGGGACCCGGAGGCGGTCGACCCCGTGGCCCTCGCGGTCCAGCAGCCAGGCCGTGCCGACGGTCGGGTGCCCGGCGAAGGGCAGCTCGCTGGCCGGGGTGAAGATCCGGCAGACGCCGGCGGCGGCGTCCTCGACGAAGACCGTCTCGGAGAAGCCGAGCTCCGTCGCCACCGGCTGGCGGCGTCCCTCGGGAACCGCGCCGCCGTCGAGGAAGACGCCGAGCGGGTTGCCGTGACCGCCGTCCTCGCCGGTGAAGACGCGGAGCACGTGCAGCGCCGCCACCGTCGCCTCAGAGGATCGGCAGGAAGTTCTCGATCTCGTACGGGGTGACCTGGACCCGGTACTCGTCCCATTCCTGCCGCTTGATCTCCACGAAGCGGCGGAAGGTGTGCTCGCCGAGGGTGCGCAGCACCAGCTCCGACTCGGCGGCGACCTCGACCGCCTCGCCGAGCGTCGCCGGCAGCTGCTCGATCCCCTGGTGGGCGAGCTCCTCCTGCGAGAGGTGGTAGAGGTTCTGCTCCATCGGCTCGGGCAGCTCGTAGCCCTTCTCGACCCCTTCGAGGCCGGCCTGCAGCATCCCGGCGAAGCAGAGATAGGGGTTGCAGGAGGGGTCGGGGCAGCGCAGCTCGGCCCGGGTCGCGCCCTCCTGGCCGGGGTGGTAGAGCGGCACCCGGATCAGGGCCGAGCGGTTGCGGCGCGACCAGGCCAGGTAGACCGGCGCCTCGTAGCCGGGGACCAGGCGCTTGTAGGAGTTGACCCACTGCGCAAAGAGCGGCGAGATCTCGCGCGCGTGCTTGAGCTGGCCGGCGATGAACGACTTCGCGACCGGCGAGAGGTAGTAGGGGTCGTCGGGGTCGTGGAAGGCGTTCTTGCCGTCGCGCGAGAGCGACTGGTGGACGTGCATCCCGGACCCGTTCTCCCCGAACAGAGGCTTCGGCATGAAGGTCGCGTGGTAGCCGTACTTCATCGCGTACTCCTTGACCACGATCCGGTAGGTCATGCAATCGTCGGCCATCTCGAGCGCGTTCTTGTAGCGCATGTCGACCTCGTGCTGAGAGGGGCCGACCTCGTGGTGGGTGTACTCGACGTGAATCCCCATCTTTTCCAGCGCCAGCACCGTCTCGCGGCGCAGGTCGGAGCCGGCGTCGAGCGTGGTCAGGTCGAAGTATCCGCCCTCGTCGAGCACCTCGGGCACGCCGTCGGCCGGCTTCGCGGAGCGGAAGTAGAAGTACTCCAGCTCGGGGCCGATGTTGTAGGTGTCGAAGCCCATCTCCTCGGCCCGTTTCAGGGCGCGGCGCATGATCCAGCGCGGGTCGCCCTCGTAGGGAGCGCCGCCCGGCACCTGGATGTCGCAGAACATCCGCGCCACCGCGGCGTCCTCGGTCGGGCGCCAGGGGATCAGGGCGAAGGTGGACGGGTCGGGCATCGCGATCATGTCCGACTCCTCGATCGGGTTGAAGCCGGTGATCGAGGAGCCGTCGAAGCCCATCCCCCCTTCGAAGGCGTTCTCCAGCTCGGAGGGGTTGATCGAGAAGCTCTTGAGCTGGCCGAGCACGTCGGTGAACCAGAGGCGGACGAAGCGGACGTCGCGCTCGCGGACGATCTCGATCACGTCGGCGGCGCTCTTCGGTTGCTCTCCCACTCCTGCCTCCTTGGCTCGTGCGGAGCCGAACCATAGGTGAATGAACCGGGCAGGTGCGCATCGCCGTATTCCGGGTAGCAGAGCGATTGCCCGGGCAGCTTGCGGAAACGACAAGAACTAGCTATAACTTACCTCTCGTAAGTATGCAGCTCAAAGTAAAGTAAAGGCCACGTAAAGGCTCTGTAAAGCGGCATTCCCTGAGACAGAGCGGAGGCGAGAAGCGACGTGACGGTAAAAACGGCAGTGAGCAGATTCCAGATCCACGACGAGCTGACGGCGCCCGACGACAGCGCTCCGCTGATCAAGTCGATCCAGGCGGCCGGCGGCGCGGTGACGAAGTTCGTCGGCGTCCTCGCCGGCTCCCCAGCGGTGCTGCGGGCATACACCCGGATGCGCTCGGAGCTGCGCGGCGGCGTCCTCCCCCGGGCAACCCGCGAGCGGATCGCCCTGGCGGTCGCCGAGCACCGTGAGGACGCCTACAGCATCGCCCAGCACGCAAAGTCGGCGCGCCGGGCCGGGCTCGGCCTCGACGAGGTCTCCCGGGCTCGCAGCTTCAGCTCGGCCGACGAGAAGGAGGCGGCGCTGCTCGCCTACCTGAAGGAGGCGCTCGACCCGGAGGGCCCACCGCCGCTCCACCTGCACGAGGAGGCGCGGGAGATGGGCTGGACCGACGAGGAGATCCTCGAGGCGGTCGGCCACCTCGCCCTCAACGAGTTCCAGAGCCTGATCGCCAGCGCCGCGGCGCTGCCCAAAGACCAGGCGACGCCGCGCGTCCTGCCCTCCGCCTCCGCCGCCTGAGCGGCGGAGGCGGGCGGCGGACCGCAGCGGCGCCGGCCGAGCTGACTAGCGCTCGACCAGGGTGGCGGTGTAGAGCAGGCGGGCGGTGCGGTAGCGACAGCCGTAGGTGGCGCGCCTGTTGACCCGTTGCTGCGGCTCGCCCTGACGGATCGCCGTCGCGTTGTTGCACTTGCCCGGCTCACGGCTGGCCCGCCAGACGTTCCGCTTCGAGAGGTCCTGGGCGAAGGCCGGCGCCCAGGTCGGCACGCTGAGGCCGACGATGTCGCCCTTGCGGACCTTGAGGTTGGCGCCGAAGCTGACCGTCTGGCCCAGGTAGGGCGAGAGCACCTTGATCGAGCCCTGGCGGCGCAGGTTGTAGCGGGGCGGCTTGGTGCCGGGGATGCGGCGGAGGATCGCCAGCCGCGCCTCGGGCGGGGTGCCGAAGAAGCCATTGAAGAAGGCGCGCTGCGAGTTGGTCGGCTGGGCCAGGGTCAGCGTCCAGGACTTGATCGTGCCGTGGTGGGGCACCCGGAAGGGCAGCCGCGTCTGGCCGTTGTTCATCTGGAAGCCGGTGACGCTGCCGATCGCCTGGCAGGGCAGCTCCGGGCAGGAGGGGTCGGGGACGCTCGAGGTCTGGCCGAGGATGACCCTCGTCTTCTCGACCTTGGCGGCGCCGGCGCCGGCGGCCAGCGGGATCATCGCGGCGAGGGAGCAGGAGGCCGCGACGAGCGCCAGCAGGCGCCCCTTGCGCGGGCTCACCGCGGCGCGGGCTCGGTGGGAATTCCTCGACATTCAGCTGCTCCTCTCGTCAATTTGGGCACTGCCTAAACACGGCAGACTAGCCGTCGGAGCGGCGATCCAGGGCGGCTCGACGGCCGCGGCTGGCTAGCGGCTGAGCTGGCCGCGCCTGAACTTGCGCGCGAACTTCTTCGGCACCGCGTAGCGGACCTTGCCTACCCCGACCGACTCGAAGTCGAGGACTTCGCTGGCCCGCTCGGTCAGGTCCCAGGCGCGGCCGTGGATGTAGGGGCCGCGATCGATCACTCGGGTGACGAGGACGTGACCACGATGGCGGAACTTGACCCGGGTGCCGCAGGGAAGGGTCTTGTGGGCGACGCCGAGGGTGCGCGGGCGCAGCCTCTGGCCGCAGGCGGTGGTGCGGCCGTAGAGGCCGGGGCCGTACCAGCTGGCGCCGGCGCTCTTCCAGCCGGTGAAGGAGATGCCGCGGCCGTTCTTGGAGCCCGAGCCGCCCTTGGAGCCCGAGCCGCCCTTGACGCCGCCGTAGCTGGAGGCGCCTCCGGTCATCGCCGGCGCGACGGCAGGCAGCGCCAGGATGGCGATGGCGGCGGCCAGGACCGCAGCCCAGGGGGTTCGGGGGGATCTCTTGTTCATTCTCTTTCCGGCGCTTACGGGGTTAGCTGTCGGGCTCGCGCTGAAAGAGCTGCGCTACGCGGCAGAAGCCGCGACTCGCCCCAACTAATTGGGTCCCCCGCTCCCCGCGCTATGTAGGCGGAGATTCAGCGGAAGTTGGCGGCAGGTTAGCAAACGCTAAGACAGAAATGTTGCAGGAGGAGGAATCGGCGCCGCGCCTGCATGGGAAAGGCCCCTCGAGAGGGGCCTTTCCGTTAGCGGGCCTGTAAGCCGGATCCTGTCTTGAGCGGCCATCTATCTATGCGGCCTACCTGGACCTCGCCGGGCAGGGTCGACGGTCCTGCTTGGCCTTGCACCGGGCGGGGTTTGCCTGGCCGCCGCGTCACCGCGGCGCCGGTGCGCTCTTACCGCACCATTTCACCGTTGCCTGTACGCGACTCACGTGTGGCCGCGCCATCGGCTGTGTGTTTCTGTGGCACTTTCCCGCGGGTTTCCCCGGGTGGGCGTTACCCACCGCCTCGCCCTCTGGTGTCCGGACTTTCCTCGAGGGGTTTTCTCTCCCCCCGCGGTCCGCTCGGCCCGCCTCTCGATGGTAGCCCCTCCGCCTCGGCGAGCCGGGCGATTGAAGGGTTTTGGGGGCTATCGCCCCAAAAAGAGTTCAGGGAGCCGGCGGCGGGCGGTTACGGTTGGGGCGTGCGCGGGGCGGTTGTCACCGGGGCGGGACGCGGGATGGGTCGCGAGATCGCGGCCGAGCTGGCGCGGCGCGGCTACGCGGTCTGGGTCACCGACCTCGACGGCGAGGCGGCGCGAGCGACGGCGGCGGAGCTTGGCCCGGAGGCGCGGCCCGCCGTCCTCGACGTGCGCGACGCGGCGGCCTGCAAGGCGCTTGCGGCCGAGGTCGCCGAGGCGAGCGGATCGCTCGACCTCTGGGTCAACAACGCCGGCGTGCTGGCGACCGGGCTGGCCTGGGAGCACGACCCGGGGACGCGCGAGGCGCTGCTCGCGGTCAACGCGACCGGGACGATCAACGGCACCGTCGCCGCCCTCGGCCAGATGGTCGCGGCCGGCCACGGTCACGTCGTCAACGTCGTCTCCCTGGCCGGGATCGTCGCCGCGCCCGGCGAGGTCGCCTACTCGGCGAGCAAGCACGCGGCGATGGCCTTCACCCTCGGCACCCTCTTCGACCTGCGCCGCGCCGGCCACCGAGGCATCGAGCTCTCCGCCGTCTGCCCGGATGGGGTGTGGACGCCGATGCTGGAGGGCCGGCTGGACGACCCCGATGCGGCCGGCTCCTTCTCCGGACACCTGCTCACCCCCGAGCGGGTGGCGGCTGCGGTGGGCAGGCTGACCGAGCGCCCCCGCCCGATCCTCGTCATCCCCCGCTGGCGCGGCCCGATGCTGCGGGTCTTCGACCTCTTCCCCCGCCTCGCCCTGCGCCTGCTGCCGCTGGTGATGTGGGACGCGAGGCGGCGACAGAGGCGCTACAAGCGCCTAATCGAGGCCGGCAAGTGGCCCTGACGGCCCCGGGAACCGCCATGCGGCGTCCTCGGTCGTCCAAATAGCGCTGCTATTCGGACTTCCTGCGTCCTTGCCTGACGGCCCCCGGGCCGCGTCAGACCTTCCTGAAAACGCCGACGACCTTGCCGAGGACCTTCGCCTCGGTGCTGCGGATCGGCTCCATCTCGTCGTTCTCGGGCTGCAGCCTGATGTGGTCGGCCTCGCGGAAGATCCGCTTCACGGTCGCCTCCTCGCCGATCAGGGCGACGACGATTTCACCGTCGGCCGCGTCGTCGGCGGGGCGCACGATCACGTAGTCGCCTTCGAGGATGCCGACGTTCTTCATGCTCTCGCCGCGCACCTGGAGGATGTAGTCGCCGTCCTCCCCCCCGATCACGTCGGGGATCTCCAGGTACTCCTCGATGTTCTCCTCGGCGAGGATCGGCTCGCCGGCGGCGACATGGCCGACCAGCGGCAGTCCGCTCTCGGGCCGGATCGTCTTCTTCGCCTTGTCGAACAGCAGCTCAATCGCCCGCGGCTTCGAGGGGTCGCGCTTCAGCAGGCCGATCTTCTCCAGGTTCGCCAGGTGCGCGTGCACGGTCGAGGACGAGTGCAGGCCCACCGCCTTGCCGATCTCCCGCACGGTCGGCGGGTAGCCGGTCTTCTCGGCGTACTTGCGGATGAAGTCGAAGATCTCCTTCTGCCGCTTGGTCAGATCCAGATCAACCATCGATGGTCCCGTTTCCCTCCGTTTGACAGACGCGGACGCGTTCGAACACTTGTTCGCAGGCTACATACTCCCGCGGACGCTCGCAAGCCGCCCCGACCCCGTGAAGCCCAGACCTCATGCCGCCTCCGCCGCCGCGGCCATCCGCGCCGCGGCCCGCAGGTCGTGCAGGACGCTCTCGCCTATCGCCCCGATCAGCGCCGTCGTCGCCCGCGCCTCCTCCTCTCCGGCCGCCTCGATCGCGGGCCGGCAGGTCCCGACCACCATCCCGATCAGCACCCGCGCCCCATCCTCGCCCGGGAACGCCTCTTCCGGCAACTCCTCGACCAGCGAATCGAGCACGTCGACCAGCACCATCCCGGTGCGCAACAGCTCCCGGATCAGCTCCCAAGCGGCATCGGATCTCGCTTCTGCATTTTTCATGCCCCCTTAAGTCCTCAGCCACGAAAACTCTCCCCCCCTCCCCGCCAAAGCCGCCGACCCTCCCACCCCCAAGCATCTAGAATCCCCGATCCCGCGGCTGTGGCGGAACTGGTAGACGCGCAAGGTTGAGGGCCTTGTGGGTGGAAACACCCGTGATGGTTCGACTCCATTCAGCCGCACTCTCAGAATCCCCGCTACGGCGGGGATTCTGCGTTGTGGGGACGTGAGGAAACCCAATCAGCGCCCGGCCGCCGTTGTCTCGATTTTGTCTCGTTTCATTTCTTTACGCGCCCGACGCATCCGGGGCAGTACCTAACGTCGCCGACCGTGAAGCTGGCCGCCGCCCTCGCTGCCCTCGCCATCGTTGCCTTGCTTTGGATCGCGTCCGAGCAGCACTACCAAGGCTGCGTCGGTGCCGCTGTGGCAACCACGGCGCCGCCAGAGGTCGAAGGCGACGCGAACCCGTGGAGCGCCGTGGATGAAGACAGCGGCGCCGAACGCTCAGCCGCCGTCGCCGGATGCTCGCGGCTCCCGTAGCCCGGCCTACTTGATCCCCGCGAACTGAGCCGGACCGGGTTTGACGGAGATCATGATCTACCCCAAACCTGGTCCGGCTCAGTTTCGCTAGCCGGGGCGTGGCGTGACCGTGAAACAGGCCCCAGAAATCACGAAGACCCGCCGGGGCGGGTCTGGATCGCGAGAGGGAGTCACCCTCGAACGGCTGATAACCAAGCCCCAAGGTACCAGGCACGTGCGGTTTGTCAACAAGCCACGCAGCGAAGCTTGCGCTATTTTCGGCGCGGAGGTTGAAGCGATGAGGAGTCGTGAACGGCTGATAACCGGGAGTTCGGTTTAGTCACCGGATGGGGTTCGAGTCCCCCGGCCTCCGCCACAACTCACCGAGGGACCGCGGGGTCACTGAGCGAGTCGCCACAATCATGCGACTGCGGCCGACTACCGCATCGCTCAGCCCGCAGTCCCCCGGTTCGTATTCAGGCCGCTTCATTGCCACAGCGCAGGACGCGCAATGGCGTGCGCTTCCGGCAACGGTTGGCAATGCGCTACGGGAGGCCCGCGGTGCCGAGGCCGACCCGCTCGGCTGCCCGGGCGAGATCGCGGTCCCAGGTGACGAGGACCGCTTCGTCGTCGCCCAGTTCGAGCGCGGTGGCGAGGTGGACCGCGTCGTAGCCGCGAAGCTCGAGGCCGCCTGAAAGGGGCTTGCCCAGAGCTCGGACGCCAGGTCGGAGCCGTCCTCGACGACGATCAGCTTGACCAGCGCCGAAGTGTCGATGTAGAAGGTCAGGCCCGCTGCCCGGAGACGAAGTCGGAGACCGAGCTCGCTGAGGCGGTCGCGGAGCTCACGGACGCCGACTTCGCTCTTGGGGCCTTGTAGCGTCATCGGAACAGGCTGGCAGCTACATCCAGTACCTCCGACCTCTCGAGGCCGCTGACCCGCCGGACGGTCTACCCGGCGGCGTTCTCACGCAAATGGCGCAGAGCGCGATTTGCGGCGCCGGAAGATTGCCTGGCGGCCTCCAGGAGCCGGACCGTGCGCTGGTTGGCGCGCTCGATCGCCGACTCGTTCTGCTTAAGAGTCCGCTCGATTCTCTTGCTTCGCTGCTCTGCCGTCATGCCCTCTCCTACGACAACAAGATGATAGCTCGCAACTACCAAATCGCCCTTGCTTTACTGCCCTCCAGCCCTAGCCATCATCCATATTTAGATGCAATTTCTCCATGTCCTGCTCTAGCTCCTCGACGAGTTCGTCCGACGCCTTCAGCCGTCTGGATAGTTCCTCGACTTCTTCCTCGCCCGCCTCCGCTGCCTTTCGCCAGTTCGCAATCTCAGCTTCGATATCGCCGATCTCTTTCTCCCCAATCTCGAATGGCCCCACTCGTCTTAGCCATTGCCCGTTGGCCATCCGAATTCCCGTCGAGATGACGATGTAGACACCCCCCATCGCGAGCACCACCGCCGCCGAGACGAGAAGCAACCGCGCCGCCAGCACGACGCCCTTGTTGTGGAAGATGCTGTCGATGAAGTTGGCGCCACCCCGCTTGCTCGGCGTGGTCGCCATCCAGCTGGGCGCCGCCTACCTCAGCTCGGACTCGAGCTGAGCGCGGAGCTCGGCGAGAACGTCGTGCTCGGTGACGACGCGGTCGTATTCGTTCCCGCTGTCGACCGCGGTGGCGAGCTGGTCGAGGGCGTTGCGGAGGTCGTCGCCGGGGACGACCTCTCGGCGGTCGACGGCGTCGAGCAGGGCGGCGTAGGACGCCTCTTCCAAGAGGAGGTCGGCGCGGAGTTGCAGGCTGTAGCCGTGGTCGTCCAGGTCCTCGCGGACGCCGTCGCGGGCGGCGGCGATGACGCGGCGCAGGAAAGCCTCGTTTCCTGCGGGAATCGTCAGGGTGACGGCGCTGCGATGGCGCGTAGGGTTGCGGGTAGCCATGAGGAGCTCACTCTCCTTTTGGTCAGGCGACCCGCTCGCGCTTGCCCGCGGCGGGTCGCCGCTTTTTGGGTGGGTTGCGACGCTAGCAAGGGGGGCGGCGGAGGAATTTGGGGCCAGGCGCGACCGGCTGGCCGCGCCTGGCGAGATCCCTCAGCCGAACCCGTTGGGACGGGCGTGCGCGTACCACCAGTGGCCGCCGGAGTCGGTGCCGTGGGCCATCGTCCACTCGTAGTTGCTCCAGATCGGCAGGCCGCCGGGCAGCCAGTACTCGCTCGCTTCCCCGGCCGAGCCGACCCAGATGAACTTGTAGTGGGCGGTTTCGCCGCTGCCGCCGCGGCCCTTGCCGTTCCACTCGTTGGTCAGCCAGGCGCCGGCGCAGTACGTGGCGTCGTCGTTGCCGTGTTCGTTGCACTCGTCCCAGGCCCGGTTCCACTTCATCACCAGCCGGTCGTTGAGACTGGGGCCGCAATACGCTTCCGCCGCCGCAACCGAGCCGAGCTTGTCCTCGCCCCAGCTCAGGCAGGTGCCGACGAAGATGCGGGCGTTGCGGTTGTAGCCGGCGTCGTCGAAGCCGCCGGCCGACGCGACTGCCGGCAGAACGCCGAGAACGACGGCCGCGGCCGCCACGGCGAGGGTCGAGACAAGGGTCCTGACCCGGGTATGGGTTCCTGCTGCGCGGTACATGCGCCTCCTCTTGGTAGGGGTCTTGGCCGAGGCCGGTTTCGCCGTTGGCTCCCTCCGCGGCGCGGCGACCAGGATCAGCCGCGGAGATCGACACCTCCTCGAACGGCGGCGTACCTTAGAGGGCGGCCCCGAGTTGTCAACCCTTCACGTACCAATCGAGCATCGGATATGTGTCTAACTGCTTGGACACGTGCCAGTACGGGGACCACTCCCCCTCCCGTCGCAGCGATCCAGGTTGCGTTCGTCTGCAGTACGGCAATATCTTCCATAGATACGGCAGCAAGGCCCGGGACCACGCTTACGGCGGGAGAGGACGGAGTGCAGGGCGGGAAGACGAGGCGGTGGCCGCCGTGGGTGGAAAACGGCGCGATGGTGTTCCTCGGCGCCGCCCTCAGCGCCGTGGTCGCGGTCGCGATCGCCCAGCACTGGTTCGGGATCGGCGAGGAGGGCTCGCTGCCCGACGTGAGGGTCGACACCGCCGCCTCGCTGTTCAACGCGCCCGGCTACGACGACCCGTCGGCCGAATACGTCTGCCTGGTGAATAGCGACGCGGAAGCGGTCGACCTGACCGGGTGGCAGATCCGCGAGGGAAACGGCGACCTCGTCAACACGCTCCCCAGCTTCGCGCTGGCCCCGGGCGACGGGGTCCGCGTCCACCCGGGTCCGGGCAGGAACTCCGCCCGGGACCTGTTCGGGGACAACCGGAGGCCCATTTGGACCAACGGCGGCGACCTGGTGACGCTGGTCGACTCCGACCAGCAGGTGGTCGCCGAGGAGTCCTACGGCAACGCCACGGAGGGCCGGGTCAGCCCCTGCCGGTAGCCGGCGGGCGCCCCCGTCGGTCGCTCAGCGCCGCACCCGCTCGACCATCGCCGCGACCAGGTCGTCGAAGCTCATCCCGGCGGCGTCGGCGGCGAAGGGGGTCGGACCGGTCTCGACCAGGCCGGGGATCGTGTTGATCTCGAGGATCTGGGGACCGGCGGCGTCGAGGATGATGTCGACCCGGGCCAGGTCGCGGCAGCCGGCCAGCGCGTAGGCGCGCCGCGCCGCCTCCTCGACCGCCTCGCGCTCGGCGTCGCCCAGCTCGGCGACGCTGAGGGTGGCGGCCCCGGTCTCGTAGTGGGCGGTGAAGGTGTAGTAGGGCTCGTCGGTGCTGATTTCGACGACCGGCAGGACGCGCGGCTCGGCGGCCGGGCCGAGCACCGTGACCGCCAGCTCGCGGCCGGAGACGAAGCGCTCGATCACGACCCGGTCGTCGTAGTTGAAGGCGCCGAGCACGGCGGTGACGAACTCGTCGGAGCTGCGCACCACCTTGATCCCCAGCGAGGACCCCTCGCGGGCCGGCTTGACGACCAGCGGGAAGCCGAGCTGGCTGGTCAGCGCCGGCAGCGTCTCCCCCGCCCCGAACTGGGTGAAGGCGTCGCGGTTGAAGGAGTGCCAGGGCGGGGTCAGCAGGCCCTCGTTGCGCAGCATCTCCTTGAAGGCGTGCTTGTCGAGGCAGCGGGCGCTGGCGTGGACGTCGGAGCCGGTGTAGGGGATCTCGAGGATCTCCAGCAGGTCCTGCAGCGTCCCGTCCTCGCCGCCGCGCCCGTGCATCGCGACGAAGACGAAGTCGGGCCGGTGCTCCATCGCGTAGCGGACGAAGCGCTGGTCGGGGTCGACCGTCTCGACCTCGAACCCAAGCTCCTCCAGCGCCAGCGCGGCGCGGCGGCCGGAGCGCAGGCTGATCTCGCGCTCCATCGAACGGCCGCCGTTGGCGACCAGCACCTTCTCGCTCACTTCGAGCCACCTCCTCCGGCGACGTAGGTTTCAAGCAGGATCGAGTCGAAGCTGCGGGTGGTGACGCGGCGCTCGGCGGCCTCGGCGAGGGCGACGTCGATCAGCCCGTCGGCGAGGTCGGGGAAGCTCAGCCCCTGCGGCTCGAAGAGGTAGAAGGAGAAGGAGCCGGGGACGGTGTTGGCCTCGTTGAGCACAACCCGCGGCTCGCCTTCGGGGTCCTCGACCAGGAAGTCGTAACGGCTCACCCCGGCGAAGCCGAGCGCCCGCTGCGCCCGCACCGCGGTCTGCTGGATCCGGGCGGTCAGCGAGTCGGGGATCGGGGCCGGGATCAGGCGGTCCTGGGCAGCCATGCCGCCGCCAGCGTCCTTGACGCCGCCGGAGCCGCCGGCCTCGCCCTTCGAGCCGCCGCCCTTGCCACCGCCCGACATGTACTTCTCCTCGAACCCGAGCATCGCCTCGCCCTTCACCGGCTGCTCGCAGACCGAGGCGCGCAGCTCGCCGTCGGGACGGCCCAGCACCGCGCAGTTGATCTCCACCGCGGCGTCGAGCGCCGACTCGACCAGGACCGCGCGGTCGAGCTCGAAGCCCAGCTCGAGGGCCTCTTCGAGCTCCGCCTCGGTGGCGCAGCGCGAGACGCCGATCGAGGAGCCGAGCGAGATCGGCTTCGCGAAGCAGGGCAGCCCGACCTCGTCGCGGGCCCGGGCCAGCGCCGCCTCCGGGTCGCGGGCGTGCTCGCCGCGGTCGATCACCACATCGGGGTTGACCTCGATCCCAGCCGCCCGGAAGACCGCCTTCGCGGTTGCCTTGTTCATCGCCGCCGCCGCCGGGCCGACCCCGCCGCCGGCGTAGGGGATCTCGGTGTGCTCCAGCGCCCCGAGCAACGCCCCGTCCTCCCCCCCGGTCCCGTGCACGGCGTTGATCACGGCGTCGAGTGGGATCGGGCGCTCGCCACGCAGCCGCGAGCTGGCCGGGACGACGAAGCAGGCACCATCGGCGCGGCCGAGCCGCAGCTCGCAGGGCTCGCCGCCCTTCGGGTCCCCGCCGTCGGCGAAGGCGGCGACCTCGGCCAGCGCCTCGCCGGTCCAGAAGCGGCCGTCGCGGCCGAGGTAGATCGGCACCGGGCGGTGGCGCTCGGCCAACGCCGCGATCAGCTGCGCGGCACTGATGATCGAGACGTCGTGCTCGACCGAGGGCCCGCCGAAGCAGACGCCGACTCGCTGTCCAGGGGGTGCCATCCGGCTGGACGATACCCCGGCGCTCAGGCGGCAGCGGCTGCGGCCCCGCTCCCCCCCTGGTAGAGGTCCGGCAGGTCGTTCTCGAAGAGGATCACGTCGCCGGCCCGGGCGGTCTCGGCGAGCAGCCGCTGGGCGGCGCCGGAGTCGGCGACGACGTGGAGCGCCTCGCCGGGGAAGCCCGCCGCCTCGAGGCCGCGCCGGATCGGCTCGGTCTGCTCCGGGCCGACCAGGACGACGAGGTCGCAGACCGCGGCCGCCGCTTCGCCGAAGGCCTCGTTCTCGGCCTGCTGGCGCTCGCCCAGCTCGACCATGCCCGGCGTGACCAGGACGCGGCGCTCGCCGGGGTGGTCGCCGAGCACCTCCAGCGCGGCGCGGGCGCCGGCCGGGTTGGCGTTGTAGGCGTCGTCGATGACGACGATCCCGGCGGCCCGGTTGACGATCGGGGCCAGCCGGTGCTCGGGCGGCGAGACCTGACCGAGGGCGCGGGCGATCTGCTCGGGGGCGAGGCCGAGCTCGGTCCCGACCGCGGCGGCGGCGAGCAGGTTGGCGACGTTGTGGCTGCCGAGCAGGCGGGCGCTGACCGGGTGGCGGGAGACCGCGCCCCCCTTGCCGCGCAGGCAGAGCTCGAACCGGGTGCGGCCGCGGTCGAGGCGCGCGTCCTCGGCCCAGACGGCGGCGTCGGGATGGGGCGCCGGCGCGAAGAGGCGGACCGGGCAGGAGACGCGCTCCGCGGCGGCGCGGCAGCGCTCGTCGTCAGCCCTGGTCAGGAAGACACCGTCGGCGGGTAGCGACTCGCCCAGCTCCGACTTGGCGAGCGCCGTCTCCTCCAGTGAGCCGAACCGCTCCAGGTGGGCGGGGCCGATCGCCGTCAGCACCCCGATCTTCGGCTGGACCAGCTGGCAGAGCTCGGCGATGTCGCCGCGGCGGTAGGCGCCCATCTCGACCACGAAGTTGCGATGGGTCGGGCGCAGGTTCTCGTTGATCGTGCGGACCACGCCGAGGTAGCTGTTGAACGAGGCCGGGGTCGGCAGGGTCGACCCGGCCAGGTCGGCAACCCGGGCGACGCAGCCCTTCGTCGTCGTCTTGCCGTAGGAGCCGGTGATCCCGATCGTCAGCGGCTCGACCTCGGCGAGGCGGCGCCGGGCACGGCGCTCGAAGCGGGCGTTGTCGGCCTTCTGCAGCGGCTTCAACAGAAGGTTGGCGAGGCCGAGCAGCTCGGGCGCGGCGAGCACCAGGAAGCCCGCGGCGAGGGCGAGGGCGAACCCGCCCAGGACGGCGTCGTCGGTTGCGGTGCCGAGGACCAGCGCCGCGGCAAGGGTGAGTGCCGCGAGGACGAGCGCGGCGACGTAGAGCCGCCGGGCGCGCGGGGTGAAGACCAGCGGCTTGACCTGGGGCCGGCGGATGACGCCCCGGGCGCGGACGATGGCGACGCCGAGGGCGACGATGCCGAGTGCGGCCGCGAGCCCCGGCAGGTCGAACCCGATCGCGATCGCCGGCAGCCAGGCGGCGCCGAAGGCAAGCGGCAGGTCGCGCCGGTCGACGCGCTCGCCCCGCCGCGCCACCCAGACCCGCAGCCGCCGCGTCTCGTAGTGCTCCTGCTGCAACAGGTGGAGCAGGACGTGGAGCCGACCCGCGAGGAGCGCCAGCACCGCCAACGCCGCGCCCCCGAGCGCCACCCACTCGAGCGCGCTCACAGAAGCAGCTCCCCCATGGTCATGCCGGACCCCGGGTCGCGGCGACGGCTCGCGGCTGCTCGCAGAGGAAGTGGCGGACGGTGCGGGCGAAGACGGCGGGCCGGTCGGCGTAGGCGTAGTGGCCGGCGCCGTCGAGGACGACCAGGGCGCCGTCGGGCAGCAGCTGCTCCATCCGCTCGCCCATCCAGAGCGGCGTGTCGGCATCCTCGCTGCCCCAGACCAGCAGGCAGGAGCTGGCGACCAGCGGCAGCCGCTCGGAGAGGTCTTCGGCGATCACCCGGCGGAAGGTGCCGCGCATCGCCTCCGAGGCTTCGAGGTAGTCGGCGGAGGCGACGCGGCCGCGGATCCGCTCCTGGAGGCGGCGGCCGGGCGGGCCGAGCAGGCCGAGCAGCCGGCCCAGCTTGGCGAGCCCCACCCGCAGCCGGTACCCCATCCCCCGCTTCGGGCGCAGGCCGGCGGAGTCGCAGAGGACGATCCGGTCGACCAGCTCCGGCCGCGCCGAGGCGAGGCAGATCGCGATCGCGCCGCCGCGCGAGTGGCCGACCAGGTGGCAGCGGTCGATCCCCTCGTGGGCCAGCAGCGCGGCGACGAAATCGGCGTAGTCGTCCGATCCCCAGACCCCGGGCGGGTCGTCCGACTCGCCGAAGCCGGGCAGGTCGAGGGCCAGCACCTCGGTCTCGGCGGCCAGCGAGTCGACGATCGGCGCCACCGCCTCCAGGCTCGCCCCCCAGCCGTGGAGGACGACCACCGGCAGGTCGGCGGGATCGGCAAGCGCGCCGACCCGGGCGATCCGGACCGAGATCCCGTCGATCTCGACCCCCAAAGGGGTCGCGCGCGCACCATCGTCAGCCATCGCCGACAAGGTACCGCCCGCAACCGGCGCGGTCAGGTACCCAGCGCCCGGTCGATGAAGGGGCCGAGCAGGGTGGCGACGGTCGCGGCGGTGTCGTGGGGGGATTCGCTGGGGGTGGTGATGTAGCTGATCGCCAGCCGGACCAGGGCTTCGGAGAGCAGGCGGGCATCCTCCTTCGGCGCCTGCGGCCAGCCCTGCTCGACCACGGCGCCGAGGCGGGCGGTCGCCCACTCGACCACCGGCACGCCCTGGGTGGTGACGAAGGGCAGCAGGCCGCCGGTGCCGTCGTCGCTGAGCAGGATCCGCATCAGCGGGTCCTCGCCCGCGGTGCGCAGGAAGGTCTCCAGCGCCGCGCCGATCGCCGCCCGCGGATCGTCGGTGTGGGCGAGAACCGCCGCCTCGACCTCGCTGAGGAAGCGCTCGCCCTCGTTGATCACCAGAGCCAGGCCGAACTCGTTGCGGTTGCCGAACTCGTTGTAGAGCGTCTGGCGGCTGACCCCGGCGGCGGCGGCGATGTCGGACATCGTGATCTCCGACCAGGGCCGCTTTCCGAGCTGGTCGCGGGCCGCCCCGAACAGGGTCTGGCGCAGCAGCTCCCGGGCCGCCTCGGGGTACGGGGTGCGCGCGCTTGCCATCCCCCCCATCGTCGCAGCGCCCGCGGTCAATCGCCCTCCACCGGCTCGAAGTCGACCTTGTCGCGGACGCCGCAGTCCGGGCAGGCCCAGTGGTCCGGGACCTCGCTCCAGGGCGTCCCCGCCGGGAAGCCCTCGCGCGGATGCCCAGCCTCCTCGTCATAGACGTACCCGCACGACGGGCAGCGCCAGGTACTCACGCCGCCGAACCCCCATAGCGGGCGAGGAGCTTTGCTCGCTTGCGGGGGGCGATGTTGGCGCGGCTGAGGTCGCCTTCGTAGTGCTCGACCAGGCGGTGGTCCATCACCCGCCGCCAGAGCGGCGGGATCCAGGCGAGCACGATCATCCCCGCGTACCCGGTCGGCAGCTGCGGCGCTTCATCGACGTGGCGCAGCGCCTGGTAGCGGCGGATCGGGTTGGCGTGGTGGTCGGAGTGGCGCTGCAGGTGGTAGAGGAGGACGTTGGAGGCGACGTTGTTGCTGTTCCAGCTGTGCTCGGGCAGGCAGCGCTCGTAGCGGCCGTCCTCCCTCTTCTGGCGCAGCAGCCCGTAGTGCTCGAGGTAGTTGACGACCTCCAGCAACGAGAACCCGATCGCCGCCTGGACCACCAGGTAGGGCAGGACGACCGGGCCGAAGACGATCGTCAGGCCGGCGAAGAGGGCGACGGTCATCGCCCAGGCGCCGAGGACGTCGTTGTGCAGGCCCCAGTGCGACCTCTCCAGCCGGTCGAGCCGCTCCGCCTCGATCCGCCAGGCCGAGCGCAGACTGCCGGCCACGGTGCGCGGCAGGAAGGCCCAGAAGCTCTCCCCGAAGCGGGCGCTGGCGGGGTCCTCGGGAGTGGCGACGCGGACGTGGTGGCCCCGGTTGTGCTCGATGAAGAAGTGGCCGTAGCCGGTTTGGGCAAGCGCGATCCGCGACAGCCACTTCTCCGAGCTGGCCCGCTTGTGACCGAGCTCGTGGGCGGTGTTGATCGCGATCCCGCCGACCACCCCCATGGTCAGCGCGAGGCCGACGTTGCCGAGGGTCGAGAGCTCGCCGCTCGACCAGAGCCAGCAGGCGAAGACGAGGCCGGCGTACTGGATCGGGATGAAGAGGTAGGTGCACCAGCGGTAGTAGCGGTCCTGCTCCAGGTACTTGAGGACGCTGTCGGGCGGGTTTGAGGAGTCGAGCCCGATCGCGATGTCGAGGATCGGGAAGACGACGAAGACCAGGACCGGGCCGAAGAACCAGAAGGCTTCGAACCCGGTCAGCGAGGCCCAGCCCCAGGCGAGGAAGGGCGTGAAGGGGATCACGATCCCCAGCAGCCAGGCGTAGCGCTTGCCGTCGGTCCACTCCGCCGGGCTCACCTCGGCCTGGTCGTGGTGATGATGGTGATGCGCGTGCTCCGCGTGAGCCTCCACACTGCCTCCTTGTCAAAGACGTCCCTGTCGTCCGCAAGGTTTACACAGATGGCGAATTTGTCAACCAGAAAAACAAGTTTCCAAATGTTGTCGAAGGTCCGGGGCAAGGAGAACGGGAGCCCTGAGAGGGTCGAGGACCAAGCGCAGCGCGCAGCGTCCTTCGGCCCTCTCAGGCCGCGGGCGACGAGTCCTGGACCTTCCTAGATCTTGAGCAGGACGAGGGTGTTGAGGACCCAGATCACCGCGACGGCGATCGTGGCGCGGTCGAGGTTGCGCTCGACCATCGAGCCACCGCCGATCGAGCTGCCACCGCCGCCGATGCCGAAGGCACCGGAGAGGCCCGCGTCTTTGCCCGAGTGCAGCAGCACCAGGAAGATCAGCAGCCCGGAGAGGAGAACCTGGATGACGCCCAAGAACGTGGACACGACGCCAAAGTCTAGCCTTGCTCGACCGGATCCGGCTTGCCGCCGTCCTCCGCCCCGCTCGCGCCGCTGCCGTTGCCGGCCTCGACCCGGTCGAGTACGTCGAGTGCCTCGCGGCGCAGCTCGGCGTCGAGCGCGGCGAAGTCCTGGTCGGAGAGCTTGCCGGCGGCGTGGTCCAGCTCGGCGTCGCGGATCTCCCGGTACTTGACTTCCTTCAGCGCGTCGGCCTCGGTCCGGACCGGGACGCCGCGGCGGCGGCCACGGGTCGGCCAGAGCGCGATCAGGGCGCCGCCGGCGGCGATCAGGGCGCCGATCCAGATCCAGGTGACCAGCGGGTCGACGATCACCCTGAAGGTGGCGCTCAGCTCGTCGTCGAGGTAGCCGCGGGCGATCCGCGTCGCCGCCAACGACTGCAGCCGGGAGATCTGGGCGGCGGCGACCGGCCGCAGGCTCGGGTTGGCGGCGGCGGCGCGCATCATCGAGGCCAGGGCGTCGCACTCGGCGGGAGCGCCGGGGGCGCCGCGGATGCATTCGCGGAAGCCGCGTTCGGCGTCGGCGACGCCGCGCTTGACGTCGGTCAGGTCGGGGGCGACGGCGGTCCAGAAGTCGCTGCCGGCGCCCGGGCGCAGCCCGACCTCGCTGGTCGACTCGCCGTCGAAGAAGCTGGAGATCGTCGTCGCGCCGGAGCCGGTCGGCCGGAAGTACCGTTTGCTCGGTTCGAGCAGGAACGGCTCGCCGCCCTCGGGCGTCACCCGCAGCACCGCCCCGAACTGGAGGTACTCCTCGCTGGTCTCGACGGTCGGCCGCACGTAGGTGACCTCGCGGCCGTCGACCACGCCGCTCTCCCCCGGCGCCAGCTCGAGGTCGCGGTTGGTCTGGAAGCTGGAGGAGGCGGCGATCCCGATCAGCAGCAGCACGACCCCGATGTGGACGACGTAGCCGCCGTAGCGGCGCCGGTTGCGGCCGACGATCGCCGCCAGCGAGCCGAGGGTCGAGCCGCCGGCCAGCCGGCGCCGCGCCCTCGCCCCGGTCCAGAACTCCTGGCCGATCCCCGCCAGCGCGAAGGCGGCGAAGACGAAGAGGGCCAACGCCCAGAGGCTGTCGGCGGCTTCGGTGAAGGCCAACAGCGCGACCAGGGTCAACCCGGCGGCGGCGAGCGGCAGCGCGAAGACCCGCTTCGCGGTCGCCCAGCTGACCCGCCGCCAGGCGAGCAGCGGCCCGATCCCGGTGAAGAGGACGAGCCCGATCGCCAGCGGCGTCGTGTAGCGGTCGAACCAGGGCGCGGCGAGCGAGGCCCTGGTGCCGGTGAACAGTTCGGAGATCAGCGGGAAGAAGGTGCCCCAGAAGATCACCGCGGTCATCCCGACCAGCAGCAGGTTGTTGACCAGGAAGACCGCCTCGCGCGAGGCCAGCGAGTCGATCCGGCGCGGCGAGCGCAGGTCGTCGAGCCGGGAGACGATCAGCGCCGTCGAGCCGATCAGGACGACCCCGATCAGGCCGAGGATGTAGGGGCCGACGGTGCTGTCGCCGAAGGCGTGGATCGATTGCAGGACGCCGGAGCGGACCAGGAAGGTGCCGAGCAGCGCCATCGAGAAGGTGCCGACGATCAGCGCGGCGTTCCAGACCTTCAGCATCCCGCGCTTCTCCTGGACCATGATCGAGTGCAGGAAGGCGGTGCCGAGCAGCCACGGCATCAGCGCCGCGTTCTCGACCGGGTCCCAGGCCCAGTAGCCGCCCCAGCCGAGCTCGGTGTAGGACCAGCGGGCGCCGAGCAGCAACCCGATCCCGAGCAGCGCCCAGGCGATCAGCGCGAAGCGGCGGGTGGCGCGGATCCACTCGGCATCGACCCGGCGGGTGACCAGCGCCCCGATCGCGAAGGCGAACGGCACCGTGAAGGCGACGTAGCCCGAGTAGAGCATCGGCGGGTGGACCATCATGCTCGGGTGCTGCAGCAGCGGGTTGAGGCCGACCCCGTTGGCGGGCACCGGGTTGGAGGCGGCAAAGGGGTCGACCCCGGGGCCGAAGACCATCAGCCCGGTGAAGAAGGCGGCGACGCCCATCAGCACCGCGGTCGCCCAGGGGACGATCTCGCGCAGCCGGTTGCGGGTCGCGTAGAGCGCCGCGGTGGCGGCCAGCGAGAGCACCCAGGCCCAGAGCAGCAGCGAGCCCTCCTGGCTCGACCACATCGCGGTCAGCTTGTAGAAGGTCGGGGTCTGGATGGAGGAGTGCTCGGCGACCAGGCTGAAGCCGAAGTCGTCGCTGACGAAGGCGATCTCGACAATCGCCACGCAGGCGGTGAGCAGCGCGCAGAGCGCGTAGACCGCGTAGCGGGAGCGGTCGACCCAGCGGCGCTCGCCCCGGCGCCCGGCGAGGGCGAGGACGGCGGCGGAGACGGAGGTCAGGAACGCCAGCCCCAGCAGCGCGCCGCCGAGGCTAGGCATCTTCCTTCTTGGCGGTGAACTTGGAGGGGCACTTCGTGATCAGCGTGTCCGGCTCGCCGACGAAGGTGCCGCCCTGGACCTGGCCGGTGAGGATGATCTCGCGGCCACCCCGGAACGGGTCGGGCACGGTGCCGGTGTAGGTGACCGGAAGCGCCTCGCCCCCGCCGTCTCGGTCCCTGACCTCGAAGGCGATGCCCTTGTCCCTGCGCTCGACCGAGCCGGGCACGACGCGGCCGGTCATCTCGTAGCTCGTCCCCGGCGCCGCGGAGAGCAGCTGCGAGGGCTCCTTGGCCTCGGTCGAGGCCGAGAAGGAGGTGTAGATCAGGGCCACGGCAAGCAGCACGGCGGCGCTGAGCGCGACAACGAGGCGGATCTTCCGCTTGCGCTGGGGGTCCACGGGCGGATCATTATCGCAAGACCGACTCGTGTCGACTTTGTTCGGTCCTGCCGAGGAAAGTCGACACCGATGCAAGAATGGGGCGGTGGACCCGGTCATCTTGATCACCGGCGCCAGCAGCGGGATCGGCGCGGCGACGGCGCGAGCGACGGCCGGCAGCCACCGGCTGGTGCTGGCGGCGCGACGGCTGGAGGAGCTGGAGCAGCTCGCCGCCGAGCTGGGCGGGCCGGAGCGGGCGCTGGCGGTGCGCTGCGACGTCTCCGAGTGGGACCAGGTCGAGGCGATGGCCGCGACGGCCCTGGAGCGCTTCGGCCGCATCGACGCGGTCTTCGCCAACGCCGGCTTCGGCGCCAGCCGCGGCTTCCTCGAGGAGTCGGTCGAGCACTGGAAATCGATGGTGCTGACCAACGTCCTCGGCGTGGCGCTGACGATCCGCGCAACCCTCCCCCACATGCTGGAGCGCGGCGACGGCCACTACCTGGTGACCAGCTCGATCGCCGGCCGCATCGTCCTGCCCGGCTCACTCTACGGGGCGACCAAGTGGGCGGCGACGGCGATCGGAGAGGCGCTGCGGGCGGAGATCCGCCAGATGCACGAGAACCGGGGGATCCGGGTGACGACGATCGAGCCGGGGATGGTCGACACCCCCTTCTTCGAGAACAGCCCCGGCGAGTGGGCGCTGCGCGACGAGGACATCGCCAAGGCCGTCGTCTACGCGCTTGAGCAGCGGGATGGGGTCGATGTCAACGAGATCCTGATCCGGCCTACCACGCAGCCGATCTGAGGCGGCAGTACTGCAACTTGTCCCCGGCGCGCCTGTCCCGGCAGGGGTTCCGCTTAACTTTTTCGGTGGGGACTGGGTGGCTGGCGCCTTGGGGCGAGCGGCCGAAAAAGTACAAGACGCTCCACCCCTGCCGGGACAGGCGCGTGCGCGGTGGGGGATCTACCGCGGGAGGACCTTGAGGGCTGCGCGGACGGCCTTCCAGTAGAGCTGGAGGAGGGTTCGGGCGGGGGCGCTGCGCGCGACCGGTGGGATGAAGGGGGAGTCCAGGTCCGGGGTTAGGTGGGTTGCGAACTCGGTGGCGGTGATCTTGCGGTGGCTTTGGATTTGGCGGCGCTCTCCGAGCAGGCGGGGGAGCCAGCGGAGGAAATCGAGGTTGGCGGATAGCTTCGCCCGCAGCCAGCCACCCCGCGCCGCGGCCGCGAGCAGGGCGAGCTCGGTCACGAGCAGGGCCGGGGCGAGCAGGGCGAGCAGGGCAGCCGGGTAGGTGCGGACGAGGAAGGCGAGCCGGTTGCGCTCCAGCCAGCGCCACTTGCCCTCGTTGACGCCGAACTCGTAGTCGTGGTCGACCACCGCGGTCGGCTCGATCCCCAGCGTCCCCCCCTGCAGCCGCAGCCGCACCGAGAGGTCGACGTCCTCGTGGTAGAGGAAGTACCGCTCCGGGAAGCCGCCGAGCCGGCGCCAGGCGTCGAGCGGGACCGCCAGGCAGGCGCCGGAGAGGGCGGCGACCTCTCCGGCCGGGGGAGGCGGCGGCAGCGGCTGACCGTGGCCGCCGGCCCAGACGATCCCGGTGAAGTGGATCGGGTTTCCGGCCGAGTTGACCTCGGTCCCTCCCGCCATCGCGACCAGCGCCTGCCAGGCGGCCCAGCCGCGGCCCTCCAGCCAGGGCCGGCGGATCGCCTCGCCGAAGCCGGGCAGCGGCGCCGCGTCGGGGTTGAGCACGACCAGCAGGTCGCCGCTCGCCGCCTCGGCGCCGAGGTTGCAGCCGGCGGCGAAGCCGAGGTTGCCGCCGGACTCGATCACCCGCGCCGCCGGGGCCAGCTTCCGCGCTGCCGCGGCGCTGCCGTCATCCGATTGGTTGTCGACGACGATCAGCTCATCCCCCTCACCCAACTCCGGCAGCACCGCCGGCAGCGTCCGTGCCAACTCGGCGCGGCTGTTCCAGGTGACGATCAGGACTGAGAGGGAGGGGCGCACCGGCGCGGAGAGTATTGAGCCCTCCGTGCCGGTGCGCCTCCCATCGCGCTTCTAGCTTCGGCAGCGCGGCACGTTCAGCTGGTAGCGCTTGCGCTCCAGCTTCTTCACGTTCTGGCCCTTCATGTTGAGGTAGGCCGTTCCGCGCTTCTTGCAGATGTCGGTCGAGTTGACGAGGAGGCTCTTGTTGCCGCCCCGCATGTTGAGGATGAACTTGCTCACCGGCACGTCGGGGACGTTGTAGAAGGTGGTCTTCAGACCGCCCCGCTTGCTCCCGATCACCGCGTAGAGCCGGATATTCACCTGACCGCGCAGGTCGGCGACCAGGTCGGGCAGGGTGTTGTTGGACGAGGTCAGGTAGACCGGCCCCTTCAGCCGCTTGTCGAGCAGCGGGCTGTGGGCGATCGCCTGCCCATAGATCGAGGCCCGCGGGCATTCGCGCGCGTTGAGCTGCACCCGGGTGCAGATCGTTTTGATGTGGCTCTGGTCGAGGAACAGCGAGGGCGGCAGGACCAGCGCCGTGCGCTTGATGTTGGCGTCGCCGTTGCGCGCTTCCAAGACCGCCCGAATCCGCGGGTTCTTGGCCCGCTTGGTCGGCCCGAGCAGCTTCGTGTACAGCTTCGGCTTGAACTTGAGCCGGCTGCACCCCGTGGCCGAGAACGGGTCGTTGACCCCGATCGAGCTCCAGGCTGCCGGGTTGGCCGGGTCGGCGCCGCCGCCGTTGAGGATGCCGCTCGACCCGCCGCTGTCGCAGTTGGTCGGGTTGAGCATGAACCGCTCGCGGTCGACGTTGACGTCGATCCGGCGGATGCTCAGCTTGACCCCGCCGAACACGTCTGGGATCGGGTCCGAGACGGCAGTGATCTGCGCGGTGCGGGGGTTGACTTCCAGCGCCGACCTGACCACGACCGTGCCGAGGTCATACGGCCCGGCCACCGCTGGAGTGATCACCACCAGCGACAGCGGCGCCCCCTTGTAGGGACCGGCCAGGTAGGCGGTGCCGCCGACCTGCAACGGGCCGGTGCCGCTGCCGGCGGCAATCGTGGCGCTGCCGACCCGACTTGCGGCCGGACAGCTCGGGGACGCCTGCTGGGCGACGCCGGTCGTCGACCCGGCCGCGGCGATCGCCGCCTCCGAGCAGTAGGGGATGCCGGAGAGATTCCCGGTCAGCCCCTCCGAGAGCGTCACCGAGACCGCTTTGATCTCCTGCTCGCCGTCATCGCGGCCGAACCGGACTCGCAGCGGGCTGTACTTGGCCGCGGCGCTGGTCTGCGGGACCAGCGAGTAGCTCGGGTCGAACGGTCGCGCCCCGAGGCTCGGCGGGCAGGCGCCACCACCCGGGTAGCCGCCCAGCGTGAAGCCGTCGGACGGCGTCGCGTCCGGTTCCCCCGTCCAGGGCGTCAGCGCCGTGGTCGTGGTGTGCGGACCGCAGGTCGGCGGGCTGGTCAGGACACCTTTCGGGCCGCCGTCGAGGATCAACTTGAACGACTTGAAGGTGGCCTGTGGGTTGTCGGCGACGACCGCGGTCAGCTGGCCGGTCGCGAGGTTCGGGAAGACCTTGCCCAGCAGCCTCACGTTCACCCCGTACCGTTCGGAGAAGGCGTGGATGAAGATGCGGAACTGTTCTCCTGAGCTGGGATCGCCGCTGAGCGGCTGGCCGACGTAGACGTCGCCGCCGATCGAGTTGGCCGGCAGCGAGGGGGTCTGAACTTCAACCGCGCCGATCCGCGATGCCGCCGGACAGCCAATCGGGTCGTTGGTCCCCTTCCCGAACTGGGCGTCGGTGCAGCCGACCAGGCCGTTGGCGGAAGCCGGGTTGAGACCGGTGCCCGCTGGCAGCACCACCTTCGCCACCTTCAGGTAGGAGTTGGCGATCGCCTCGGTCGGGTCGAAGGGGATGTTGACCGAGATCGAGGTGGCCAACGGCGTGTCGACGGTGTTGCCCTTCGGGTTGACGTTGACCGTTGGGTCGAAGGGGACTTTGTCGCAGCCGTCGGCCCCGACCGCCGTTTCATAGGAAGCTTCGTCGGTGCTGACTTCGGGTTCGAACGGCGGGCCCTGCGATTCGAGATGCAGGTCGGAGATCTGTCCCCCCGCGCAGTTGCTCGGCATCGTCAGGTAGGTGCCGTTGCCGGCCTTGCCGTCGAAGACCAAACGCGAGCCGACGATTGGCGGGGTTACTTCGCTGGGCGGGTCGATGTCGCTGATCGTGAAGGTGACGTGCTGGTCGACCGGGTCGAGCGAGCCGACGACGTACACCTCATGTCCGGGGGCGGTCTGGAAGCCGACCATCGAGGGCACGGCGAAGAACGGAACCAGGTTGTAGACCGGCAGCCCGACCCTGGCCTGCGGGCAGACACCGGCCGGCGCTCCCGCGCACGGTGGCGATTCCGCCGCGACGGTTAGGTAGTTGACACCGACCTGAGATGCCGCCGGGCATTCGGATGCTTCCAGTTGGGCGACCGTGCACTGCGGGGTGGCCTCGGGGTTGACGCTGAGACCCTCCGGGGTGTCGACGACGATCTCTTTGACGAAGCCTTCGGGGAACCCGACGACCCCCGCCGGGAAGGTGTTGACCGTGAAGTCGGTGATCCCGTAGTCGGGATGGCCAGCGGCCTGGGTGAACCACTTGGCTTCCGTTTCGCCGGTGCACTGTTCCGGGTCCGTGGCGAGCGGTGGCAGGCCGACTATCGGCGCTTCGCCCACTTCCGGCGTGTCGGAGTTTTCCGAACAGGTGAGCGCTTCCCATTCGGCGATACCGAAGGCCCCCTGCGCAGCCGGCACGGCGAAGACAGCCCCGAGAGCGGCCACCGCGACGGCGATCAACAACCTTCTGACCATCGTTCCCTCCTCGTTTGCGCAACCCCTAATGAAGACGACAACGCCGCCCCCTGCGTGGCGCAAAAAAACGCTCTCCCACTCAAGACGGTACATCTCCGTCCCCGGGAATCAAGTAAGAAATGCAACAAATTGGTATGGAAACTCCAATCTGGGCACCGGAACCGGTACCCAGATGGCGACTAACGGGTCCTATCGTGGCCGGATCTGCGCGCTTTCTTCCTCTGCTTGCACCCGGACGCCCGCAGCGGCAGACGCTTCACCCGGCGCGGCTTGCCGTTCTGCGCGCGCAGGTTGAGATGGGAGAAGGAGCGGCGGGCGCACTGGTCGCGGGTGTTGACCAGCAGGCCGCGCCGGCCGCCCCGCATCGTCAGCACGAACTTGGCGACCGGCACGTCGGGGACGGCGCGGAACACGGTCTTCAGTCGGCCGCCCTTGGCGGCGCTGATGACCCCCCGCAGGCGGACGTTCACCTGCCCCCGGAGGTCGACCAGGAGGTCGGGCAGGAGGTTCTTCGAGGGCACCAGGTAGACCGGGCCGCGGAGCGGCCGGCCGAGCAGCGGCGTCCGTGCCGTCGCGTGGCCGTAGATCGAGCGCTTCGGGCAGTTGCCGGCAGCCAGCCGCGGCCGCGTGCAGATCGTCCCGATGTGGCTCTGCTCGAGGATCAGCGAGGGCGGCAGGGTGAGCGCGGCGCGGCGGATGTTGGCCTGGCCGGGGCGGGCGACGAGGACGGCGCGCAGCTTCGGGTGCTGGGCGCGCCGCATCCGCTTGCGGCCGCCGAACAGCCGCGTGTAGAGGCGGGGGCGGAAGCGCAGGGCGCCGCACTCGGTGGTCTGGAAGGGCGCCGCGACCGCCGCCGCCGCGAAGGCGGCGGGGTCGGTCGGGTCGGCGCCTCCGCCCGCCAGCACGCCGTCGGAGGAGAGCGGCCGGCAGCTGGTCGGGTTGAGGGCGAAGCGGTCGCGGTCGAGCTCCAGGTCGACGGCGCGGAGGTTGAGCTGGGCGCCGCCGAAAACGTCGGGGACCGGGTCGGAGACGGCGCGGACCCGGGCCGTCTCGGGGTCGACGAACAGCGCCACCCGCACCACGACCGTGCCGAGATCGAACGGCCCGGCCGTGGCGGGGGTGACGACTGCCAGGGATAGGGGTGCCCCGTTGTGGGGGCCTGCGAGGAAGACTCGGCCGCCGATCCGCAGCGGCGCCGGCCCGGTGCCGGCGCTGATCGCGGCGCTCCCGACCCGGCTTGCCGCCGGGCAGCTCGGCGCGCCCGCCTCGGCCACCCCGGCCCGGGCCGCGGCGGCGGCCAGTGCCGCCTCCGGGCAGTAGGGGATGCCGGCCAGCCGGCCGGTCATCCCGGGCGCCAGCGCGATCGACGCCCCTTTCAGCTCCTGCTCGCCGTCGGCGCGGCTGAGCCGGACCGAGAGCGGGCTGTGGGCGCCGGCCCTGGGGCTGTGCGGGGCGAGCCCGAACCCGGGGGCGAAGGGACGCGCCGCGAGGGTCGGCGCGCAGCCTCCTCCCCCCGGCGCGGCGGTCAGGGAGAACTGGCTCGACGGGGTCGCGTCGGGGTTGCCCGACCAGGGAGTCATCCGCGCCACCGTCCGGTGCGGACCGCAGGTCGGCGGGCTGCTGAGCACGGCGCGGGGGCCGCCCTCCAGCCCCAGCCGGACCGAGGCGAAGGGGACCTGCGGCGCCTCGGCAAAGGTCGTGGTCAGCTGCCCGGTCGCCGGGTCGGCGCTGACCCGGCCGACCAGCCGCACCGAGATCCCGTACCGGTCCGACTCGGCGGCGACGAAGATCCGGTACTGGTCGCCGGAGGTCGGGTCACGGCTGAGCTGGCGGCCGACGAAGACGTCCCCCTCGAGATCGCCTTCGGGCAGCGGCGGCGAGGAGATCGTGGCGCTGCCGATCCGCGAGGCGGGCGGACAGCCGACCGGCGCCGCCGTGCCCCTGCCGAACTCGGCGTCGGCGCAGGTCTGCAGACCCTCGGCGGCGGAGGGGTTGAGTCCCATCCCAGCCGGCAGGGTGACCCTGGCGGTGCGGGTGTTGGAGCTGTCCTGGCCGTCGGCCTCGGTCAGGTGGGGCACGGCGATCTCGACCGCCGCCCCCGCCGGGGAGTTGGCGACCGCGGTGCCGGGCTCGGCGGCGACGCTCGGCTCGTAGGGGATCGTCGCGCACCCCTTCGGCGAGGTCCCGGGTGGGATCGGCGACTCCAGCGCCGGCGGCGCGTCGGCCGCGAACTCGTAGCCCGGTTCCCCGGCTTCCGCGTAGGAGCCGGCCAGCAGCCAGGTCGAGTAGGCGCTGCCAGACGGGCCGGGCGTCGCTTCGCCGAGGCAGGTGCTGGGGGTCGTGATGAAGGTGCCGTCTCCGGCCCGCCCGTCGAAGACCAGCCGGTTGCGCAGGATCAGGCCTTCGATCAGCGGTTCGAGGTCGGCGGCCTGGGGCACGGCGATCGTGAACCCCTCGTGGTAGTCGCCGTCCCAGGCGACGTCGGCTTTGAGGAAGACTTCGTTGCCGGCCAGCTCGAGCCCGAACAGCGCCGGTTCGCCGAAGCCGGGGACCAGGTTGAAGACGGGTACGCGGGTGAAGGGCGCGGCCGGCGGCAGCGGCACCCCGAGCAGCGAGGTTTCGACCGCGCTCTCCCCCACCTCCGAGCCGGCCGGGCATTCGCCCGGGTCGGCTTCGAAGGTGGCGAGCGGGCAGCGCTCGGTGGCGCCGGGGTTGACGCTGAGCCCGACCGGGAGGTCGACCCGGATCGTCTTCAGTTCCGCGGTCGGAGTGCGCAGGGGGCCGGCGGTTTCGTGGGCGACGATGAACTGGGTGAAGCCCCAGTTGGGATGGGCGGCGGCGCGTTCGAAGAACTGTTCGGGGGTCTCGACCGAGCAGAGGGCGGCACTTTCGGGCGGTTCCTGCTTGCAGGTGCCGGCCTGCCAGCCGTCGTCGGCGGTGTGGGCGGGCGGGTGCTGGGGGGCGATCGCGTCGGCGGTGTCGGCCACCGCGGTTGCGGGCAGGGAGAGGACCAGGAGCGCCGCCAGGCACCCCGCCAGACCTGCCCTGTCTCCCCTCCGCGGAGCCATCGGACATGACCGTACCTGATTTTGGGTACAGCTGTCAACGATTTTTGGTAACGTGCCCTGCGTGCCACCCCTGAATGGCCACCGAGGCAATGGAGCGCGCGCCAGTCGCAACGGGAGCGGAGGACCGTCCGCCCCGATCGATTGGGAGCGGCTGGCGCGCGCCACCGCCCACCCCCTGCGAATTTCCATCCTGGAAATCCTCGGCATCGACGGCGGCCGCACCCTCTCCCCGATGGACCTCAGCCGCGAGCTGCAGATCCCGCTCAGCAACACCAACTACCACGTCACCGAGCTGGCGAAGGCCGGACTGATCGAGCTGGTCGACACCCGCCCGGTGCGCGGAGCCACCGAGCACTTCTACCGCCCGGCAACGAACGAAAAGCGGACAACGGGTCCCCAGCCCGCAGCCGCGAACGGCGCTCGCGACATTGACCACGCTCAGGTGTGGTCAATGTCGCGAGCGCGGCCGTAGGCGCGGGACTGGTCTCGAACCACTTTCGAGAATTTGGCTCTGCAGAGCGGGGAAGGAAGCGGACGACGGGTCTCGAACCCGCGACCTCGAGCTTGGGAAGCTCGCGCTCTACCAGCTGAGCTACGTCCGCGCTGGCGCCATTCTAAGGCGCGAGGCGCTCGACCACGGTGCCGTCGGCGCGGATCGCAAGCACGGTCGGCACCACCGCGACCCCGTACTTGCGGGCGAGGTCGGGGCGCTCGCGGACGTCGAGCGCGATCAGCGGCTCCGGCTCGGCGGCGAGGCGGCGCTCCCAGTCGCGGCACTCGCCGCAGAGCGGGTGGGTGAACTGGACGTAGGCCCGCTCGTTGGAGCCCAGCGTGCCGAGGTCCGCGGTGTCGATGTGGCTGTGGTGCCGCGGTGAGATGCCGCGCAGGCGGGCGCTCACTCTGTAGAGCTCGCAGCCGGCGCAGAGCCCGGTCGTGGCGGCGAGCAGGGCGAGGAAGGCGACCAGCGCGCCGAGCACGGTGCCGACCGTGGGGGCGCCCAACCACCAGGCAAGCGCGGCGGCGGTGAGGACGACGAAGCCGATCGCGTTTGCCAGCCGCGGCGGGCGCGAGTCCTCGAGCTCGCCCTCGCCGAAGCGCGGCTGGACCAGCGTGTAGTAGGCGAGGCAGGGCAGGCAGAACCGTCGCCCCAGAGTGAGGCCGATCAGCAGCTGGGCCCCCATCAGCGCCCAGAGCAGCGGCCAGCCGAGGACGACGCCGGCCAGCGCCACCAGCCCGACCACGGTCTGGTTGAAGCGCGGCGCCCGCGCGTCGATCACTTCGGTGTCCCGCCAGGGGTCGGCGCTGCGCTGCTGGGCCATGGCCGGAGTCTAGGCTGCCGCCGGCGCGGCGCTCTCGCCGGACGGCCGGCGCCGGCCCCGCTCTAAGCTTCGGCGCCCCACCGTGAGCGCCCGCTCCTTCATCGCCTTCCTCGCCGTGCTGGCCGTCGTCGGCCTGCTCGGTTTCGGGCTGCTCAGCAAGGGCTCCGCGCTGGAGATCGGCGACCCGGCGCCGGAGACGACGCTGCCGCTGCTGGAGGGCGAGGGGACCGAGTCGCTCGCCGACTACCGGGGCCAGTGGGTGCTGGTCAACTTCTGGGCCTCCTGGTGCGACCCGTGCCGGGACGAGGCGCCCGCTCTGGAGGAGCTCCAGCGCCGGTATGGCGACGACGGCTTCACGGTGCTGGGGATCGACACCGAGGACCTCAGCGACGACGGCCGCGAGTTCGTCGCCCGGTTCGGGCTCACCTACCCGCAGCTGCACGACGGCGACGGCGAGGCCGGCGACGCCTGGGGCACCAGCGGGGTGCCGGAGAACTTCCTGGTCGACCCCGAGGGCAGGGTGCGACTTCTCTTCCGCGGCGCGATCGGCGAGGAATACCTGCGCGAGCGGGTGGCGCCGCTGCTCGCCGGCGGCGGCTCATGAGGGCGGCGGCGGTCGCCCTTGCCGCGCTGGCGGCGCTACTGGCGCCGGCGACGCCGGGACTCGCGGCGACCCCGCAGGCGAGCCAGCACGAGATCGAAGGCGAAGTGATGTGCCCCGTCTGCGGGACGCTGCTCGAACTGGCCGAAGCGCCGCAGGCGCAGCGCCAGAAAGCCTTCATCGCCCAGCTGATCTCCGAGGGTCGCGACAAGGAGGAGATCAAGGAGGCGCTGGTCGCCGAGTACGGCGAGGGGGTGCTGGCGCTGCCGCGCGGCTCGGGCTTCAGCCTCTCCGCCTACCTGGTCCCGATCGTCGCCTTCGCGATCGCCGCGATCGCCCTCGCGGTGGGCGTGCTGCGCTGGCGTCGCGGTGGCGAGGGAGGCGACGCGGCGGACCGAAATCGTCCCGCCGGCCCCAGCGCCGAGGACAGCGCCCGGCTCGAGGCAGACCTCTCGCGCTACGACCTCTGAATCGCGGTGCGCCTTTTCCTCGCTATACGAGGAAAAGGCGCACCGATTCCCTCAGCCCGCGCCGACCAGGACGGCGCCCAGCGCCGGCGCGGTCGGCGCCTGGCGCCGCAGCGCGGTGGCGGCGGCGCGGGCGGCGCGGCGGCGCGTCCCAGACGGCAGCGCGGCGAGCACGACGTCCGCCTCGGCGGCAAGCGCCGGCAGGGCGCCGTCGGCGGCGCTCAGCGGCGGTCCCGCGAAGACGACGAGGTCGTAGGCGCGGCGCAGCTTCTCGGCCATGTGACGGAAGCTGCCGAGGCCGAGCAGCGTCGCCGCGCCGGTCGCCTGGCGGCCGGCGGTGAGGCAGACCAGCGGCCCGGCGGCGCCGGCCGATGCCGGGCCACCGAGGGCGAGCGGCTGCAGGACCTCGGCCGCGGTCGCCTCCCAGCGCAGGTACTCGTGGACGCCCGGCGCCTCGGTAAGCCCCAGCGCGCCGGCGAGCCGGGGGCGCGCCAGGTCGCACTCGACCAGCGCGGTGCGGCGCCCGGAGGCGGCGGCGCTGCCCGCCAGGGCCACCGCGACCGTCCCGGTCGCCCCCTCGCCACCGGTGACCAGGACCGCCCGGCTCGCCTCCAACCGCCCCCGCAGCGGCGCCAGCCGCTCCACGTCCTCGCGGCGCAGCGACCAGACCCGCCGCGGACTCGGGTCGGGGCCGCCGAGCTCGGCCAGGACGGGCAGCCTGCGACGGCCGCCCGGCATCACATCCGCTCGGGGGCCGAGATCCCCAGCAGGCCGAGCGCCGCGGCGATCGTCCGCTTGGTCGCCATGCAGAGAGCGAGACGCGAGCGCTCGACGCCCTCCCCCTCCGCCCCGATCACCTGGCAGTCGCGGTAGAAGGCGTGGAAGTCGGCGGCAACCGCGGTCGCGTAGGCGCAGATCCGGTGCGGGGCGCGCCGCGCCGCCGCTTCGCGGACCTCGTCGGGGAACTCGAGTAGCCGCTTGACCAGCGCCCGCTCGCTCGGGTCCAGCGGCGCGCCCGCCGCCTCGCCCGGACCAGCTGCCGCCTCCTCCGCGGCGGCGCCCGCCTTGCGCAGGATGCTGGCGATCCGCGCGTGCGCGTACTGGACGTAGTAGACCGGGTTCTCGCTCGACTGGCGGGTCGCCAGGTCGAGGTCGAGGTCGACGGTCGTCTGGTGGTCGCGCCAGAGCATGAACCAGCGCGCCGCGTCGACCCCGATCGCGTCGACCAGTTCGTCGAGCGAGACGAAGTCGCCGCGCCGCTTCGACATCTGGGCCCGCTCGCCGTCGGCGACGAGGTGGACCAGGTTCATGATCAGCGCCTCGAACGCCCCCGAGTCGGCGCCCAGCGCCTCGATCGCGGCGTCGATCCGGCCGACGTAGCCGTGGTGATCGGCCCCCAGCACGTCGATCAGCCGGCCGAACCCGCGCTGCAGCTTGTCCCAGTGGTAGGCGACGTCGGCCGCCAGGTAGGTCGGTTCGCCGTTGGCACGGATCAGGACCCGGTCCTTGTCGTCGCCGAACTCGGAGGTCCGCAGCCAGACCGCTTCCTCGCTGCGGTAGGTGTGGCCGCGCTGCTCGAGGTCGGCGAGCGCTGCCTCGACCTCGCCCCGCGCGTAGAGGTCGCGCTCGTGGAACCAGGTGTCGAACCGGGCCCCGAACCGCTCCAGCGTCCCTCCCACCTCCTCGAGGATCAGCTCGACCCCGCGCCGGCCGACCGCCTCGCGCTCGGCGGGATCGACCCCCTCGGCGGCGATCCGCTCGGCCAGCTCGGCGACGTACTCGCCTTCGTAGGCTTCCGCGGGGGGCTCGGCGCCGGTCATCCGGGCGGCGATCGAGTCGGCGAAGCGGCCGATCTGGGCGCCGGCGTCGTTGACGTAGTACTCGCGCTCGACCTCGTGGCCGACCGCCTCGAGCAGCCTGCAGAGGGCGTCGCCGTAGGCGGCGTGGCGGCCGCCGCCGACGTGCAGCGGCCCGGTCGGGTTGGCGGAGACGAACTCGACCAGGATCTTCTCCGGGTCGGCGGTCGGGGCCGGGCCGAGCTGCTCGCCGGCGGCGAGCAGCGTCGCCAGGGCGCCCCGGTGCCAGGCGTCGGAGAGGAAGAGGTTGACGAAGCCGGGCCCGGCGACCTCGATCCGGTCGAGGCTGCCGGTGCCGCCCAGAGACCGCTCCAACTCGGCCCGCAAACGCTCGGCGACGGCCCGCGGATTGTCGCCGAGCGGGCCGGCGAGCAGCATCGCCGCGTTGGAGCTGTAGTCGCCCAGCTCGGGCTTCGGCGGCCGGTCCAGGGTCGGCGCCGGCTCGGTCGTCTCGCCCTCGCGCACGGCACGGGCGGCCTGGTCGACGGCGCTGCGCAGCTCGGCGATCGAGTCGGTGGCGCTCACGGTCCACCATCGTATGGACCGCGGGCCCGGCGAGCCGACCCGGTTACCCTGACCGCTTGCGCGCAGCGGTGATCAGCGACATCCACGCCAACCGGCCCGCCCTCGACGCGGTGCTGGCGGCGATCGAGGAGGCGGGGACCGACGAGCTCTGGTGCCTCGGCGACCTGGTCGGGTACGGCGCCGACCCGGACTACTGCACCGCCGCCGTGGTCGAGCGCGCCGACGTCTGCCTGGCCGGCAACCACGACCTCGCGGTGCTCGGCGAGATCGACGCCAGCGCCTTCTCGGAGAACGCGGCGACCGCCGTCTCCTGGACCCGCCGGCAGGCCGCGCCCGAGACGCTGAACCGGCTCGAGGAGCTGGCGCCGGCCGGCGAGCGGGCTGACTGCGGCCTCTTCCACGCCTCACCGCGTGACCCGGTCTGGGAGTACGTCCTCTCGGTCGACCAGGCCGACGCCGGGCTCGACGCCCAGGAGCAGCGGATCGGGCTGATCGGCCACTCCCACGTGGCGCTCTTCTTCACGCGGCCGACCGAGCAGCACCCGAGCCACGCCCACGGCGCCCAGGCCGGCGACGGCGCCCTGCTCGACCTCGGCAGCGGCGGCTGGCTGCTCAATCCGGGCAGCGTCGGCCAGCCGCGCGATACCGACCCCCGTGCCGCCTGGCTCGAGCTCGACACCGACGAGTGGACGGCGCGCTACCACCGGGTTCCCTACGACGTCGCCTCGGCCTCCGCGTCGATCGTCGCCGCCGGCCTCCCCCGCTCGCTTGGCGAACGGCTCGGGCTGGGCCGGTGATGGCCCGCCCGTTCCCCCACAGATGCAGGGCAAAAACCCCCGTCAGACCGTTCTCTAGACTCGCCCCATGCGCCGCTTGACCCGCACCGCGTCGATCCTCGCCCTGACCGGGGTCGCCGCGCTGGCGCTGGCCTCCTGCGGCGGCAGCGGCGACGAGCTGCTGCCGGGGGACACGGCGCAGGAGATCAACGAAAACCTCGACCGGGTCGGGGCGCTGGCCGACGCGGGCGATTGCGTCGGCGCCGAAGAAGCCACCGCGGAGGTCGCGGCCCAGGTCGAGGACGCGGAGATCGACACCCAGCTGAAGGAAGCGCTCGAAAAGGGCGTCGACAAACTGAGCGCGGCCGTCGACGGCTGTCAGGAGGGCGGCGAAGGAGAAGCTCCCGAGCCGCTCGACACGACCGCAGAAGAACCGGAAGAGACGGAAGAGGAAAAGACGAAACCGGACCGGGAAAAGAACCAGCAGCCCGACAAACCGAGCGACGAACGGGAAGAAGAACCGGAAGGCGGCGGCGAAGAAACCTCCGAAGCGCAGCCCGCCGAACCCGAATCGGAATCGGAATCGGGCGGGGTCGCGCCGGCCGCCCCGGCGGAAGGCGAATGATGGCCGCGGGCGCCCTCTCCGGCCGCTACGAGACCGGCGAGCGACTGGGCTCGGGCGGGATGTCGAACGTCTACAAGGCGACTGACCACATCCTCGAGCGCACCGTCGCAGTCAAGGTCCTCGCCGAGCACCTCTCCGACGACGAGCGCTTCGTCGCCCGCTTCCGCCGCGAGGCGCTGGCGGTGGCGAAGCTGATCCACCCCAACATCGTCCAGGTCTACGACACCGGGATCGACGAGGGCCGCCACTACATCGTGATGGAGTACGTCGAGGGCCGCTCGGGGGCGCAGATCCTGCAGCGCCACGGCCCGGTCGAGGCCGAGATCGCCGCCGAGATCGGGATCCAGGCCTGCGCCGGGCTCGACTACGCGCACCGGCGCGGGATCATTCACCGCGACGTCAAGCCGGGCAACCTGATGGTCGTCGGCGGCCCGGTGGGCGGCGGCGAGATGACCGTGAAGCTGACCGACTTCGGGATCGCCCGGGCGATCGAGCAGACCCGGATCACCCAGGTCGGCTCGGTGGTCGGGACCGCCGCCTACCTGGCGCCCGAGCAGGTCCGCGGTGAGGAGGCGACGCCGGCCACCGACGTCTACGCGCTCGGCGTCGTCCTCTACCAGTTCCTGACCGGCCGGCTGCCCTACGAGGGCTCGACCCTGGCCGAGCTGGCGGTGCGCCAGCAAAACGAGACGCCGCTGCCGCCCAGCACCTACAACGACGCCGTGCCCGAGACGCTGGGCGCGGCGGTGCTGCGGGCGCTGGAAGGCGAGACCAGCCGCCGCTACGCCAGCGCCGAGGAGCTGGCGACCGGGCTGCGGCTGGGCCTGGAAGGCGAGGATGTCTCGCTGCCGGCCTCGGAAGGCGCGACGCCAACCCGGGTGCTGGGCGAGGAGACCGCCGCGACCCGGCAGCTGGGCCGCGACACCGCCCAGACCGAGTACCGGCCGGCGCCCTCGCAGACCCGCCGCCCCGGGCCACGCGTCCCCCCCGCCGCGCCGCCACCCGGCCCGCGCGCCGCGCCGCGCGGGCGCTCCCCCTTCTCCCGCTTCGCCCGTTTCGTGATGGCGCTGGTCGCCCTGGTCCTGGTCGCCGGCGCCGTCGCCGCCGCGGTGATCTACGCCACCGACCGGGCGGCCGGGGTGAAGATCAGCGAAGTCGCCGGCAACACGGTCGACAGGGTGGTCGAAGAAGTGAAGGATCTGGTCGAGAAGAACACCGAATAGCTGGTGCGTGGGCGGGGGCCCGGGTACCCCCCTCACTCGCAACTCGTCGGTGGGGAAGGTTTGGCTGGCGCCTCTTGGTGCTCCTCTCCTCCCGCGCAAAACGTTCGGCGGGCACCCGGACCCCCGCCTCGGGGCGGTTGCGGCGGGTTGTTTCTCGACCCGGGGTTGGGTTTAGCTGGGCTGGGACTCCCAGGGGGGCTTGCCGTTGAGGATGGCGGCTCGGTAGGCGTCGAACTGGCCGGTGGCGATTGCCTGGCGGGCGCGGGTGGTGAGCTCGTGCATGTAGGTGAGGTTGTGGAGGACGATGAGGCGGACGGCGGTCAGCTCCTCGGCCCGGGAGAGGTAGCTGATGTAGTCGCGGTCGTGGCGCTGGCAGGCCGGGCAGGGACAGCCGGCGACGAGCGGGTCGCGGTCGCCGACCCAGCGGCCCTTGCGCAGGTCGAGTCGCCACCGGGTCTCGGGGCTGGGGGCGAGCGCCACCCCGTGGCGGGCGAGCCGGGTCGGGACGGCGCAATCGAAGACGTCGAGGCCGAGCGCGATCCCGGACAGCAGGTCGTCGACCTCGCCGATCCCCAGCAGGTGCTTGGGCGCCGCTTCGGGCAGCAGCGGCGCGGTCATCGCCAGCACCGCCGCCATCTCCTCCTTGTCGCGGCCGAGCGTGCCGCCGATCGCCAGGCCGTCGACCGCCGCCGCGGAGACCTGCTCGGCGGAGGCGCGGCGCAGGTCCTCGTAGACGCCGCCCTGGACGATCCCGAACACGGCCTGGCGCCCCGGCCCGTGCAGCTGGTGCCAGTTGAGGCAGCGGTCGAGCCAGCGGTGGGTGCGCTCGGTCGAGCGGGCGGTGTAATCGCGCTCGGCGTGGAAGGGGGTGCACTCGTCGAAGACGAGGGCGATGTCGGAGCCGAGCGCGGCCTGCACGCTCATCGAGACCTCGGGCGAGATGAACAGCTCGGCGCCGTCGCGGTAGGAGCTGAAGCGGGCGCCCTCCTCGGCGATCTCGACCTTCGAGCCGTGGCCGCCGGAGCGGCCGCTGCCCTTGACCTCGTCGGCGACGCCGCCGTGGGCGAGCGAGAAGACCTGGAAGCCGCCGGAGTCGGTGATCAGCGCCCGCTCCCAGCCCATGAACCCGTGCAGGCCGCCCGCCGCGGCGATCCGCTCCGGCCCCGGCGAGACGAACAGGTGGTAGGTGTTGCCGAGAATCAGCTGGTAGCCGAGCGCCGCCACCTCGGCCGCTTCCAGCCCCCGCACCGACCCCTTGGTCGCCAGCGGGATGAAGGCCGGCGTCTCGATCGGACCGTGGGCGGTGTGGATGACGCCGGCGCGGGCGGCGCCGTCGCGGGCCTCGATCTCGAACCGGAGTCGCTGCGGGTCGTTACGCACGACCGCAGCGTATTGACCATCGCGCGGTTCCTTATTCGCCCATAGGGCGAATAAGGAACCGCGCGATGGGTTGGCGCTTGGCTTCCGGCGCCGGGAGCGTCAGCGGACGACGAGCGAGTGGCCGGTCATCGCCTCGGGCTGGGGGATGCCGAGCAGGTCGAGCGCGGTCGGGGCGACGTCGGCGAGGATGCCGCTGTCGCGCAGCTCGACGCCCTCGGCGGTGACGATGAAGGGGACCGGGTTGAGCGAGTGCGCCGTGTTGGGCGAGCCGTCGGGCTCGAGCATGTGGTCGCAGTTGCCGTGGTCGGCGGTGACCAGGCAGGCGCCGCCCTTGGCGGTGACCGCCTCGACCACGTCGCCGAGCAGCTTGTCGACCGCCTCGACCGCCTTCACCGCGGCCGGGATCACGCCGGTGTGGCCGACCATGTCGGGGTTGGCGAAGTTGATGATCCCGAACCGGTACTCGTTGGCGTTCCAGTGCTCGACAAAGGTCGCAGCGGCGGCGGCGGCGCTCATCTCCGGCTTGTGGTCGTAGGTCGGGACGTCGCGGGGCGAGTCGACCAGGCAGTGCTCCTCACCGTCCAGCTCCTGCTCGCGGCCACCGTTGAAGAAGTAGGTGACGTGGGCGTACTTCTCGGTCTCGGCGACGTGCAGCTGGCGGTCGCCGGTGGCGGCGATCGTCGCGGCCAGGGTGGTCGCCGGCCGCTGCTCGGGGAAGGCGACCGGGTAGGGCCAGCCCTTGCGGTAGGCGGTCATCGTGGTCAGGTCGAGGACCGGTCCGCCGGTGCGCGAGAACTCCTCGAAGCCCGGCTCGGCCAGCGCCCGGGTCATCTGCCGGGCCCGGTCGGGGCGGAAGTTGACGAAGAGGGCGACGTCGCCCGCCGCAGCGCCGTCGTAATCGCCGATCACGGTCGGCACCACGAACTCGTCGGTCTCGTCGCGCTCGTAGGAGGACTCGATCGCCTCGGCGGCGGTGGCGGCGCGAACGCCCTCGGCGTGGACGATCGCGTCGTAGGCGAGCTTGGTGCGCTCCCACCGGGTGTCGCGGTCCATCGCGTAGTAGCGACCGCTGACCGTGGCGATGCGGCCGGCGGCGCGCAGCCACCGCTCCAGCTCCCCGAGGTAGCCGCGGCCGCCGTGCGGCAGGGTGTCGCGGCCGTCGGTGATCGCGTGGAAGACGAGGTCGGGCACGCCCTCCTGGGAGGCCAGCTCGACGCAGGCCTCGAGGTGCTCCCAGCCGGAGTGGACGCCGCCGTCGGAGACCAGGCCGATCAGGTGCAGGCGGCCGCGAGGGCTGGTCCGGGCGCGCTCGCAGGCGGCCAGCAGGACCTCGTTGTCGAAGAAGCTGCCGTCGGCGACAGCGTCGTCGATCCGGGCCAGGTCCTGCTTGACGATCGCCCCGGCGCCGAGGTTGAGGTGGCCGACCTCGGAGTTGCCCATCTGGCCCTCCGGCAGGCCGACGTCGCGGCCCTGGGCGGAGAGCTGGGTGTGGGGGCGCTCGGCCCAGAGCCGGTCGAAGACCGGCGTCTCGGCCAGCGAGATCGCGTTGCCCGGCCCCGGCGCGGCCAGCCCCCAGCCGTCGAGGATGACCAGCGCCAGCGACGGGACGGCGGTCACCCCGCCGCCTCCACGATCGCGGCGAATTCCTCGGCGTCGAGCGAGGCGCCGCCGACCAGGGCGCCGTCGACGTCGGGCAGGCCGAGCAGCTCGGCCGCGTTGGCCGGCTTGACCGAGCCGCCGTAGAGGATCCGCAGCTGGTCGGCGGCGGCGCCGCGCATCCGCACCACGTCGCGGATGAAGGCGCAGGCCTCCTGGGCCTGGTCGGGAGTCGCGGTGCGGCCGGTCCCGATCGCCCAGATCGGCTCGTAGGCGATCACGACGCGGGCCAGATCGTCGGCCTCGAGCGCCGCAAGGTCGGCCTGCAGCTGGCGCTCCAGCACCGCCTCGGTCTCCCCCGCGTCGCGCGCCTCCTCGCTCTCGCCGACGCAGAGGATCGGCTCCAGGTCGGCGGCCAGCGCCACCGGCAGCTTGCGGGCCAGCGCCTCGTCGGTCTCGCCGAAGTGCTGGCGGCGCTCGGAGTGGCCGACCACCACCGCCTCGACGTCGAGCTCGACCAGCATCGGGGCCGAGACCTCGCCGGTGAAGGCGCCGGACTCCGCCTCGTGCATGTTCTGGGCGGCGACCTTGACCGCGGTCCCGTAGCGCCGCTCGACCACCGCGGTCAGCGCCGTGAACGGCGGGCAGATCACGACGTCGCTCTGGGTGGCGGCGATCCGCGGCAACAGCGCGTCGACGAACTCGGCCGCCTCGGCGACCGTCTTGTTCATCTTCCAGTTGGCGGCGATGTAGGGGGTGCGGTCAGGCATCGGCTTCCTCCTCCTCGGCGGTCGGGTCGGCGTCGCGCAGGGCCTCGACCCCGGGCAGCTTCTTCCCCTCCAGCAGCTCCAACGATGCGCCTCCTCCGGTCGAGAGCCAATCTACCTCGCCGTCGAGGCCGAAGCCGCGCAGCGCCGCGACCGAGTCGCCGCCGCCGACCACGGTCGTCCCGGGCGCCTTCGCCACCGCCTCGGCGACGGCGCGGGTCCCGGCCGCGAAGGGCTCCATCTCGAAGGCCCCCATCGGGCCGTTCCAGAGCACCGTGCCGGCGGAGGCGATCGCCTCCGCGTAGCGCTCCGCGGTCCGGGGGCCGACGTCGAGGCCCATCCAGCCATCGGAGACCTCGACCCCGTCGCTCTCGCGCCGCTCGGTCCCGGCGTCGAACTCGCGGCCCAGCACCAGGTCGACCGGCAGCAGCAGCTCGCAGTCGGAGAGCTCGGCCCGCCGCAGCGCCTCGGCAGCCAGCTCGACGCCCTTCTCCTCGACCAGCGAGTTGCCGGTCGCGATCCCCTCGGCGCGGAAGAAGCTGAAGCACATCGCGCCGCCGATCAGGATCCGGTCGGCGATCTCGAGGAAGCGGTCGATCACCCCGACCTTGTCGGAGACCTTGGCGCCGCCCAGGACCACGACCAGCGGCCGCCGCGGCGAGCCAACCACGGCGCCGAGCTCGTTCACCTCGCGCTCCAGCAGCAGCCCGCCGTAGCCGGGCAGGTGGTGGGCGACGCCCTCGGTGCTGGCGTGGGCGCGGTGGGCGGCCCCGAAGGCGTCGTTGACGTAGATGTCGGCGAGCTGGGCCAGCGCCGCCGCCAGGCCGGGGTCGTTCTCGGTCTCGCCGGGCAGGAACCGGGTGTTCTCGAGCAGCAGCACGTCGCCGGGGCCGAGCGCGCCGGCCATCAGGTCGACGTCGCCGCCGACCACCCGCGGCGCCTGTTTCACCTCGGTCCCCAACAGCTCGGAGAGGCGCGCCGCGACCGGGGCCATCGAAAGCGCCTGGTCGGGCTTGCCGCCGGGCCGGCCGAGATGGGAGCAGAGGACCAGCGCCGCGCCGCGCTCGCGCAGCAGCTCGATCGTCGGCAGCGCCGCCCGGATCCGGGTGTCGTCGGCGACCACGCGGTCGGCGGCCTCCCCCGGCCCGGCCGCGGCCAGCGGCACGTTGAAGTCGACCCGGACCAGGACCCGGTGCCCGGCGACGTCGCAGTCGCGGACGCTTGCCTTGGCGAAGCTCACGCCGGTCGCCGGCCTTCTAGGCCAGGACCTTGCCGGCCAGCTCGACGCAGCGGTTCGAGTAGCCCCACTCGTTGTCGTACCAACTGACCGCCTTGACCATCCTGCCGTCGCCGATCACCATCGTCTGGCCGGCGTCGAAGATCGAGGAGTGCGGGTCGCGGACGATGTCGGTGGAGACGATCGGGTCCTCGGTGTAGGAGAGGATGCCCCGCATCGGGCCCTCGGCGGCGGCCCGGACCGCGGCGTTGACCTGGTCGGGAGTGACCGCCTCGGGGGTGGTGAAGACGAGGTCGACGACCGAGCCGGTGGCGACCGGGGCGCGCATCGCGAACCCGTTCAGCTTCCCGTTCAGCTCCGGCAGCACCAGGCCGACCGCCTTCGCGGCGCCGGTCGTGGTCGGGATCAGGTTGAGCGCCGCCGCCCGCGCCCGGCGCGGGTCCTTGTGCGGCATGTCCTGAAGCCGCTGGTCGGCGGTGTAGGCGTGGATCGTCGTCATCAGCCCCTGCTCGATCCCGAACGAGTCGTTCAGCACCTTGGCCAGCGGCGCCAGGCAGTTGGTCGTGCAGGAGGCGTTGGAGATGATCTGGTGCGCGGCCGGGTCGTAGTCGGACTCGAAGTTGACGCCCAGCGCGACGGTGACGTCGGGGTCCTTGGCCGGAGCGGAGATGATCACCTTCTTGGCGCCCGCCTCGAGGTGCTTGGCGGCGTCGTCGCGGCCGGTGAAGAAGCCGGTCGACTCGATCACCACGTCGACCCCGAGCTCGCCCCAGGGCAGCGCGGCGGGATCGCGCTCGGAGAGCATCCGGACCTCGCGGCCATCGACCGAGATCGAGCCCTCGCCGGCCTCGATCTCACCCGGGAAGCGGCCGAGGATCGAGTCGTACTTGAGCAGGTGGGCCATCGTGGCCGGGTCGACGAGGTCGTTGACCGCGACGAACTCGAGGTCCGCCCCAGCCTCGTGAGCGGCGCGGAAGACGTTGCGCCCGATGCGACCGAAACCGTTGATGCCGACCTTCACAGCCATTGCCTGATGCCTCCTGAGTTGGTTTGGGGAAGCCGATCCTATGTACTGGGGCGACGGCTAGTCGGAGCCGATGGTGATCTCGACTTCGTACCCGTCGGGATCCTGGAGGAAGGCGGAGTAGGAACCGGACCCGTAGGAGCGCCGTTCCCCCGGCTTGCTGACGCTGACGCCGCCGGACCTGACCCCGTTCTCCCAGGCCGCCTTGACCGCGACGATCCCGAGGCCGGAGAAGCTGAGCAGCCCGAAACCCGGCTTCGGGTCGTGGTGGGCGGCGATGAAGAAGACCGGCTTGGCGATCCCCCAGCCGATCGTCTTGTCCTCGTCGAAGTGCCGTCGCCAACCCAGCGGCGCCAACATCGAGTCGTAGAAGGCGGCGCTGCGCTCGAGGTCGGCGACCTCCAAAAGGACGTGGTGCAACATTTCGGCGCGGAGGCTATAGGACGGGCGGCAGGGTCGAGCCGCTGCGGTACCGGCCGGTACCCCCCGGTCGGGGGTCGCTCATTCGGAGCGCGGAGTCCAGCGGAAGAAGCGCACCGCGAGCAGCAGGCCGGCGAGGCCCCAGGCGGCGACGACGGCGAGGTTGCCCCAGTCCGGGACGGCCGAGCCGCCGGGCACGTAGACCTCGAAGAAGGCCTGGAAGAAGTCGCGGACCGGGAAGTGGTTGGCGAACTCGATCACGCCGCTCGGCAGCTCGTCGTCGGGGATGAAGACGCCGGAGAGGAAGTAGAGCGGCAGCAGCAGCGCATTGACGATCGGCGCGGCGGCGTCCTGCGAGGGGATCGCCGCGGTGAGGGCGATGCCGAGGCAGCAGAAGGCGGCGGCGCCGACCGCCAGGGTGAGGAGGATCGCCGGCGCATGGCTCCAGGGGATCGGGACCGAGAAGAGGAGCCGGCCGAGCAGCGCGATCAGCGCCAGCATCAGCCCGGCGACGACGACCGAGTTGCCGATCCGGCCGGCGATGAAGACCCAGGCCGGCATCGGGGTGCCGCGGCCGCGCTTCAGGCGGCCGTCCTCGCGGGCGATCACCAGCGACATCGCGAGGCTCTGCATGGTCGCCGAGATCACCGCCACGGTGATGATCGCCGGCACGTAGTAGACGGTGCTCTCGACCCCGCCGCCGGAGTCGACCGTCTGGTCGCCGAACACGGCGCCGAAGATCAGCAGCAGGACGACCGGGAAGAGGACGGTGAAGAAGACCGAGGCCGGGTTGCGCCAGAACGCCTTCTGGTCGTACCGGAACTGGTGCCAGACGAGGGTCATGCCGGCGGATCCTCGTCCGAGGTCAGCTCCAGGTAGACGTCCTCGAGGCTGGGCCGGCGCACTTCCAGGCCCTCCAGCCGGGTCCCGTCGGCCAGCGCCCTGGCGGTCAGCTCGTGCAGGGTCGCGACCGGATCGGCGGTGGTCAGGCTGACCTCACCCTCGGCGCCGCGGTATGTGATCACGCTCGGCTGGGCGTCGCGGTCGCCGAGGTCCTCGGGGGTGCCGCGGGCGACGATCTCGCCGCGCGAGATGATCGCGACGCGGTCGGCGAGGCGCTGCGCCTCGTCCATGTAATGGGTGGTGAGGAAGACGGTCTTGCCGAGGTCGCGGAGGCCGGCGATCACGTCCCAGGCCTGGCGCCGCGCCGAGGGGTCGAAGCCGGTGGTCGGCTCGTCGAGGAAGAGCAGCTCGGGGTCGCCGACCAGGGCGAGGCCGACGTCGAGCCGCCGCTGCTGGCCGCCGGAGAGCCGGCCGGTGCGCTCGTCCTCCTTGCCGTCGAGGCCGACCAGCTCGATCACCTCGTCGACCGGCCGCGGCCGCGCGTAGTAGCCGGCGTAGAGCTGCAGCGACTCGCGGGCGGTCAGGTAGGGGTCGAGGCGGCAGCTCTGGAGGACGATCCCGACCCGCTCGCGCCAGGCGCGGTCGAGCCGTTGCGGGTCCTCGCCCAGCACCTCGACCTCTCCCCCGTCGCGACCCCGGTAGCCCTCGAGGATCTCGACCGTGGTCGTCTTGCCGGCCCCGTTCGGGCCGAGGAAGGCGAAGACCTCCCCGGCCTCGACCTCGAGGTCGATTCCACGCACCGCTTCGTTGTCTCCGTAGCTCTTGCGCAGGCCACGGACGGAGATCACCGGATCAGCCAAGGCCGGCGATTCTACGAGGGCCCCGCGCGCTCGGGAGATTGAGGGGTCCAGGGTCCCCACAAAATGCCGAGCGCGGTCAGTCGAGGTCGCGGTGCTGGAGGCGTACCACTACGTCGTCGCGGTTGGCCAGGTCGCGGCGGATCCGGTCGGCGACGGTGACCGAGCGGTGGCGGCCGCCGGTGCAGCCGACCGCGATCGTCAGGTGGGTCTTGCCCTCGGCGACGTAGGCGGGGACGAGGAACTCGAGCAGCGGCAGCAGGCGGCCGTAGAACTCGCCCGCCTGGGTGCCCGACTCGACGTAGGCGCGGACGCCCTCGTCGTGGCCGGTCAGCGGCCGCAGCTCCCCCACGTAGTGGGGGTTGGGCAGGAAGCGGACGTCGAGGGTGAGGTCGGCGTCGCGGGGCGGGCCGTTCTTGAAGCCGAAGGTGAGCAGGGTGACGGCGAGCCGGCCGCCTTCCTCGCGGCCGAGGATCTCTTCGGCGATCCGGCGCCGCAGCTCGGCCCCGGTCAGGTCGCTGGTGTCCATCACCACGTTGGCGCGCTCGCGCAGCGGCGCCAACAGCTCGCGCTCGGCCCGGATCCCGTCGACGATCCGCCCTTCCGGGGCGAGCGGGTGGCGGCGGCGGGTCTCCTTGTAGCGGTCGATCAGGGTCTCCTCGTCGGCCTCGAGGAAGATCAGGGTCGGGCTGAGCCCGTCGCGCTCCAGCTCGTCCAGCACCTGGACCAGGTCCTCGAAGTACTCGCCGCCGCGCACGTCGGAGACGACGGCGGCACGCTCGACGCCGCTGCCCTCGTGGCGGAACAGCTCGCCGAGGCTGCCGATCATCCGCGGCGGCAGGTTGTCGACGCAGAAGTAGCCGCCATCCTCGAAAGCGGCGATCGCCTCCGACTTGCCGGCGCCGGAATGGCCGGTGATCACAACCAGCGCCACCTTGCCGTCTGCCATCGCGCCCCGCCTCTCAGCCGATTCTGTTGAGCTGCTCGTGGATCTCCCGCCCTACTTTGCCAGGCAGGCCGGGCACCGCCTCGAGCTCCTCGCGGGTGGCGGCGAGAAACCGCTCCGGGGAGCCGAAGTGACGCAGCAGCGCCCGCTTGCGGGCCGGCCCGATCCCCTTCAGATCGTCGAGCACCGAGCCGGTCATCGCGCGGTCGCGGCGGCCGCGGTGGTGGTCGATCGCGAACCGGTGGGCCTCGTCGCGGACCCGCTGCAGGAGCTGGCTGGCCTCCGAGTCGGCGGCGATCCGCAGCGGCGCGGAGCGGCCGGGGACGAACACTTCCTCCCGCTGCTTGGCGAGGCTGACGACGGTGACGCCGCGCTCGGCGAACGGCGCCAGCGCCCGCATCCCAGCCGCCAGCTGCCCCTTGCCGCCGTCGATCAGGACCAGCGAGGGCAGCGATGCGAAGCTCTCGTCGCGCTTGCCGTCGTGCGGCGAGAGGTCGGCCTGCTCCAGGTAGCGGGCCAGCCGCCGCCCCAGCACCTCCTCCATCGAGGCGAAGTCGTCTGGACCGCCGTTGCCCTCCCCTTTGGCGTCGCCGCGCACCTTGAAGCGGCGGTAGTCGGCCTTCTTGGTGGCGCCGCCCTCGAAGACGACCATTGAGGCGACGGTGTGCTCGCCGCCCAGGTTGGAGATGTCGAAGCCCTCGATCCGGACCGGCAGCTCCTCCATTCCCAGCGTCTCGCGCAGCGAGGCGAGCGCCTCGACCCGGCGGGCGCGGCGGTGCTCGCGGCGCAGCCGGTCCTGGTCCAGCGCCAGCTGCGCGTTGCGCTCGGCCAGCTCGCGGAGGCGGCGCTTGTCGCCGCGCTCGGCGGCCCGCACCTCGACCGGGGCGCCGCGCCGCTCGCTCAGCGCCTCGGCCAGCAGCGGCGCCCGCTCCCGCAGATAGGGACCGACGACGACCGTCCGCGGCATCGCCGGCGAGGCCGAGTAGTACTGGCCGATGAACTCCTCGGCGACCTCGGCCGGCGCCCGCTCGGCCTGGTTGTCGAGGTAGAAGCTCTGGCGGGCGGCGAGGATCCCGTCGCGAACCTGGAAGACCTGGGCGTTGGCGTCGGCGCCCTCGACCGCGACCCCGATCAGGTCGGCGGTCCCGACCGAGCCGCCCGCCACCTTCTGGCGCTCGAACAGGGAGCGGATCGCCTTCAGGCGGTCGCGGTGGACGGCCGCCCGCTCGAACTCCTGGGCCGCGGCCGCCTCCTCCATCTTCGCCTCCTCCTCGGCCTCGACCTGGCGGTAGCGACCGGAGAGGAAGTCGACGATCGCGTCGATATTGCGCCGGTACTCCTCGCGGCTGACGTAGCCGACGCAGGGCGCCCCGCAGCGCTTGATGTAGTAGTCGAGGCAGGGGCTGCCGGAGCGCCGGCCCGGCTCCGCGCCCTCGCAGGTGCGGAACTGGAACAGCTTGCCGAGCAGGTCGAGCGTCTCCCGCACCCGCTTGGCGCTGGAGAATGGCCCGAAGTAGGCGCGGCCGGCGCGGTGGCGCTCGCGGGTGAAGTAGACGCGCGGGTAGTCCTCGTCGAGGCTGACCGCGACGTAGGGATAGGACTTGTCGTCGCGGAGGCGGATGTTGAAGCGGGGCCGGTGGCGCTTGATGAAGCTCTGCTCGGCCAGCAGCGCCTCGGCCTCGGTGCCGGTGATCAGGGTCTCGATCCGCTCGACCCGCGAGGTCAGCCGCGTCTCGCCGCCGGAGAAGTGGGAGGCGACCCGCTTGCGGATCGAGCGCGCCTTGCCGACGTAGAGCAGCTCGCCGTCGCCGCCGTGGAAGAGGTAGACGCCGGGGGCGTCGGGCAGGGCGCGGCGCTGCTCCGCGAGCCGCTCGGCCCGCGAGGAGGTGCCGTTCTCGTCCGCGTCCGTCATCTGCCCAAAGGGTAGGCTGCCGGGGTGACTGGCCGTCCGGCCAGGCGAGCACGCGACAGGGAGGCGCGAAGAAATGAGCGAGACCAGCAGCCCACCGGATCTGAACACGATGCGGCTCGAGATCGAGGGGGAGATCGGCACCCTCACCCTCGACCGACCCGACGCCTTCAACGCGATGAGCCCGGAGATGATCTTCGAGTTCACCTCGATCTTCGCCTGGCTCGCCGACCGGGCGCCGCTGCGGGCGCTGATCCTGACCGGGGAGGGCAACGCCTTCTGCGCCGGCGGCGACGTCACCTGGTTCCGCAAAGGGGTCGAATCGGGCGAGGTCGACCTCGGCGCCGAGGTGCGCCGCGGGGCCGAGGCGCTGCACCAGGGCATCATCGACCTGCGCCGCATCCCCTACCCGGTGATCGCCGCGGTCAACGGGCCGGCGGCCGGGGCCGGGTTCTCGCTGGCGCTTGCCTGCGACACCCGGATCGCCGCCGAGACCGCCTTCTTTGCCTGCGCCTACGGGCGGATCGGGGCCTCGCCGGACGGCGGCATGACCTACTTCCTGCCGCGGGTTGTCGGGCCGAGCCGGGCGGTCGAGCTGTTGCTCGAAGACCCCAACCTGAGCGCCGCCGAGGCGCTCGCCGAGGGGATCGTGCGCGAGGTGGTGGCGCCCGAGGTGCTGATGGAGCGGGCCCGCGAGAAGGCCGAGAAGCTGGCCACGATGGCGCCGCACTACGTGCGGATGGCAAAGCGGCTGACCGGGGTCAGCATCGAGAACTCGATCGCCGACCACCTGCAGCTGGAGCGGCACGGGATCGCCGACTCGATGGAAACCGAGGACCTGCGCAACGGCGTCGCCGCCTTCTTTGGCGGCGACAAGCCCCGGTTCGAGGGCCGCTGAGCGTCACTCGGTACCGACCGGGTACCGAATAGAGCTACAGTCGGGGGAAATCGAACCCCAGTCTTTCGCGGGAAAGGACCTTTGATGAAGAAGATCGCAGTAGGGATCGCCATGCTCTTGGCCGCACTTTCACTCGCCGCCTGCGGGGGCGACGACGACACCACCTCAGCGGCAACCACCGACGGCGCGGCGACCGAAGCCGAACCGACCGAAACCGAAAGCACCGAAGAAGGCGGCGCGGCCGGCGGAGTCGCCGTCGCGATCGAAGCCGACCCCGACGGCCAGCTCGCCTACACGAGCACCGAAGCGAACGCCGAATCGGGCGAAGTCACCATCGACTTCACCAACGACTCCCCCGTCCCCCACGACGTCGACGTCGAAGACTCCGAAGGCAACGTGGTCCTCGAAACCGAAGTGATCACCGAATCCGAAGAGTCCGCCTCGGCCGAACTGGAAGCGGGCGAATACACCTTCTACTGCTCGGTCCCGGGACACCGCGAAGCCGGCATGGAAGGAACCCTCGTAGTCGAATAGGCCGGCCGATTCCGGTCGAGTGTCGAGTTTTCCGTCCCACGGACGGAAAACTCGACACTCACTCGCCGGAGCTACTCGCTCGACAGCACGCGGGTGACCGAGTCGCCCACGAAGCAGGGCTTCTCGCCGCCCTCGACCTCGATCGTGAAGCGGGTGACCACCTGGTGCCAGCCGCCGCCCTTGTCGTCGACCGAGACGACCTCGGCGCGGGCGCGGATCCGGGAGCCGGCGGGGACCGGGGCCGGGAAGCGGATCTTGTCCCAGCCGTAGTTGACGCCGAGCGCGAAGCCGGTGGCGGCGATCAGCTCGCCGCGGAAGCCGTCGACCGTGGCCAGGGTGAGGTTGCCGTGGGCGATCGTGGTGCCGAAGGGGCTCTCCGTCTTGGCCCGCTCGGGGTCGATGTGGATCCACTGGTGGTCGCCGGAGAGCTCGGCGAAGGCGTCGATCTCGGCCTGGCCGATCATGCGCCACTCGCTCGGCCCGATCTCCCTGCCGACCAGCCCCCGCATACCGTCGATTCCCTGAACCTCCACGGCGCTCACGGGCGGCAGTTTACCCTGAGCGGGTGAGCCCGGAGCCCAGCTCCCGCGCCTTCCGGCTGCGCCGCGAGGAGAGCGTCGGCGACGGCCTGCGCCGAGTCGCCGCCGGCCGCGCCGAGACCGCGCTGGAGCGGCTCGGGGGCAGGCAGGGCGAAAGCCCGGCCGAGGCGATCCACGGCGCCCGTAAAGACCTGAAGAAGCTGCGCGCGGTGCTGCGGCTGAGCCGTGCGGCGCTGGGCCGCGACCTCTTCCGGGCCGAGAACCGGCGCTTCCGCGACGCCGCCCGGCTGCTCTCCGCCAGCCGCGACGCCGAGGTGCGGCTGGCCACCCTGGCGGCGCTGCGGGAGCGCTGCGGCGGCGAGCTGCCGGGGGCGGCCGCCGCGGTCTGGGCGGAGGAGATGGCGCGGGAGCGCGACGAGGGCGCGGCGGGCGGCGCGGCGCCGGAGCAGGCTCGGCGGGAGGCGATCGCGGCGATCGCCGCCGGGCGCGACGAGATCGCCACCTGGCCGCTCGACGGTGCCTCCTGGAAGCTGCTCCGCAACGGCCTACGGCGCAGCTACCGTGACGGTCGCCACGGCTGGCGCCAGGCTGCCGCCGGCCCAAGCCCCGAGGCGACCCACGAGTGGCGAAAACGAGCCAAGGACCTCTGGTACCAGCTGCGAATCGTCGCCCCAGCCTGGCCCGCCGTCCTCGATCCAACCGCCGAGCAGCTCCACCAGGTGGCCGAACAGCTGGGCGACCACCACGACCTGGCGCTGCTGGCCGACGACCTCGAGCAACGCAGCTGGATCGACGCCACCGACCGCCACCAGCTAACCGCAGCGATCTCTCACCGTCAGGCGGAGCTGGTTGGCGCAGCGGCGGCAACCGGAGCCCGCCTCTACGCCGAGCGACCCAAAGCATTCGGGCACCGGCTCGGCGTCTACTGGAAGGCTTGGCGCGACCCGTCCCGGCAGGGGTGAAGCGTCTTGTACTTTTTCGGCCAACCGTCCCAAGGCGTCAGCCGCAAACTCTCCCCCGAAAAAGTTAAGCGAAACCCCTGCCGGGACGGGTCTCCGCCTGCCGGGACGGGTCCCCCGCTGCCTACCGGGGTGGGTCCCCCGCCACCGCGGCCTGAGCGGCAGCAACGCGGGCGATCGGGACCCGGAAGGGCGAGCAGCTGACGTAGTCGAGCCCAGCCTGGTGGAAGAAGCCGACGCTGTCGGGGTCCCCCCCATGCTCGCCGCAGATCCCCAGCCCAAGGTCGGGCCGGGCGCGGCGGCCGCGCTCGGCGGCGGTCCGGACCAGCTCGCCGACCCCGTCGACGTCGATCGTCTCGAACGGGCTGCGATCGACGATCTTGCGCCGCAGGTACTCGGTCAGGAAGCGGCCCTCGGAGTCGTCGCGGGAGAAGCCGAGCGTCGTCTGGGTGAGGTCGTTGGTGCCGAAGCTGAAGAAACTCGCCTCGGCGGCGAGCCGGTCGGCGACCAGGCAGGCGCGGGGCAGCTCGACCATCGTCCCGACCCGAAACTGCAGCGGCGCCGCGCCGAGCCGCTCCAGGGCCGCCGCGGCGGCCCGCTCGACCAGCTCGCGCGCCGCCGCCAGCTCGCGCTCGTAGTCGACCAGCGGGATCATGATCTCGACCTCGGGCGCCTCGCCGCGGCGCTCGCGGACCGCGACCGCGGCGGCGACGATCGCCCCGACCTGCATCTCGTAGATCTCCGGGTACTCGAGCCCTAGCCGGCAGCCGCGGGTGCCGAGCATCGGGTTCGCCTCCTCCAGCTCGCGGACCCGGCGCAGCTGGGCCTCCAGCGCCCCGGTCTCCTCACCGGCGGCAAGGCGGCGCTCGATCTCGGCGATCAGCTCCTCGGCCCGGGGCAGGAACTCGTGCAGCGGCGGGTCGAGCAACCGGATCGTCACCGGCAGCCCCGGCATCGCCTCGAACAGCCCCTCGAAGTCGGCCCGTTGCAGCGGCTCCAGCTCGGCCAGCGCCGCCCGCCGCTCCTCCTCCCCGGTGGCCATGATCATCTCCCGCACCTTCGCCTGGCGGTTGTCGTCCATGAACATGTGCTCGGTGCGGCAGAGGCCGATGCCCTCGGCGCCGAAGCGGCGCGCCGTCTCGGCGTCGGCGGGGCGGTCGGCGTTGGCCCGCACCCCGAGCCGGCGCAGCTCGTCGGCCCAGCCCAGCACGGTCCGGAAGTAGTCGTCCATCACGGCCGCGATCAGGGGCACGTCCTCGACCGTGATCGCCCCGCTGGAGCCGTCGATCGCGATCGGGTCGCCCTCCCCCAGCGAGGTCCCGTTGACCTCGACCCGGCGCTGGTCGAGGTCGATCCGCAGCTCCGAGGCGCCGCAGACGCAGGGCCGCCCCATCCCGCGCGCGACCAGCGCCGCGTGCGAGGCCTTGCCGCCCTCCGAGGTGAGGATCCCCCTGGCGGCGTGGAAGCCGGCGACGTCGTCGGCCTCGGTGAAGGGCCGGACCAGGATCACCTCCTCCCCCGCCTCGGCCAGCTCGACCGCCCGCTCGGCGGTGAACACGACCTTGCCCTTGGCGACGCCGGGCGAGGCGGGGACGCCGGTGGCCAGCGCCTCGAACTCGGCCGCGGGGTCGAAGGAGGGGTGCAGCAGCGCCTCCAGCTTGCCGGCGTCGATCGCCGCCAGGGCCCGCTCGCGGGAGACGATTCCCTCGGCGACCATGTCGACCGCGACCCGGACCGCGGCCTGCGGCGGCCGCTTCGCGTCGCGGGTCTGGAGCATGTACAGGGTCCCCTCCTCGACCGTGAACTCGACGTCCTGCATGTCGCCGAAATGGCGCTCCAGGGCACCGACGATCTCGACCAGCTGGGCGTGGGCTTCGGGCAGCAGCCGCGCCATCTCGGCCAGGTCGGCGGTGTCGCGGGTGCCGGAGACGACGTCCTCGCCCTGGGCGTTGAGCAGGAAGTCGCCGGAGGGCTCGGGGGCGCCGGTCAGCTCGTCGCGGCTGAAGGCGACGCCGGAGCCGGAGCGCTCGCCGCGGTTGCCGAAGACCATCCGCTGCACGTTGACGGCGGTGCCCCAGTCGTCGGGGATGCCGTTGAGGCGGCGGTACTCGATCGCCCGCGCCCCGTTCCAGGAGCGGAAGACGGCGGCGACCGACTCGAGCAGCTGCTGGCGCGGCTCGGCCGGGAACCCGGCGCCCGTCGCCCGCTCGAAGATGCGCTTGAACTCGGCGACCAGGTCTCGCAGCTCGGCGGCCTCGAGCTCGGTGTCGAGGCTGACCCCGCGCACCGCCTTGGCGGCGCGGATCGCCCGCTCGAACTCCATCCCGTCGATCCCGTGGACGACGTTGCCGAACATCTGCACGAAGCGGCGGTAGGAGTCCCAGGCGAAGCGCTCGCCGCCGGTGCTGCGGGCGAGGCCCTCGACCGAGTCGTCGCCAAGCCCGAGGTTGAGCACCGTGTCCATCATCCCCGGCATCGACTTACGCGCCCCGGAGCGGACCGAGACCAACAGCGGGTCCGCGGGGTCGCCGAGCCGCCGCCCCGCGTCCTGCTCGAGGCGGGCGAGCGCGGCGTCGACCTGGTCGGCCAGCGAGGGCGGCATCTCGCCGCCGGCGTCGAGGTAGGCGATGCAGGCCTCGGTGGTCACCGTGAACCCGCCGGGCACCTGGATCGGCGACCCCAGCCGCGCCATCTCGGCGATGTTGGCGCCCTTGCCCCCGAGCAGGTCGCGCATCTCCTTGGCGCCCTCGGCGAACTCGTAGACGTACTTCGGGGCGGAGCTCAACGCAGCAGCTCCCCCAGCAGGTCGACGTACTGCAGGGTGTGGCGGTCCTCGAGGAACGCCTTGCGGACCCGCTCGCGGGCGGCGAGGCCGATCTCCGCCGCGCGGGCCGGCGCGTTCAGCAGCTCGAGGGTGGCGGCGCCAAAACCCTCGAGGTCGATCGGGTCGTGGAGGAGGACGCCGCTGACCCCGTCCTCGATCTGGTCGCGGATGCCGCCGATCGCGCTGGCGATCACCGGCCGCGACTTCCACATCGCCTCGGTCACGGTCAGCCCGAAGCCCTCCTTGAGGCTCTTCTGGACGACGATCGTCGAGCGCCGCTGCAGAGCGTTGACGATCACCGCGTTCTCCTCCAGGTCCTCCATCGGCAGGCAGGCGAGGTGGACGCGGGCGCGGGTCTCCTCCGGCAGCGCCCGCCACTCGGCCTCGACCTCGGCGAAGACCGCGGCGCCCTCGGGGTCGTCGGCGACCGAGCCGAGGCTGGGGCCGGCGAGGACCAGGTGGGCGTCGGCGCCGCTGGCCGCGGCGAAGGCGAAGCCGCGCATCACCCCGACCGGGTCCTTGAGCCGGTCCCAGCGCGAGACCTGGGTGACGATCCGGCACTCGGGGCCGGGCAGCGCGCCGTTGCTGGTCACCTCGCAGCGGCGCTCGACCCGGCGGCTGCTGCCGTCGGGCAGCTCATATTCGGGCGTCGCATCGGACTCGACGTCGAGCAGGCCGGCCTGGAGCAGGATCGCCTCGACCACCGCCGCCTCGATCTCCTGGTTCTTCGGCGAGAGGGCGTCGATCGAGGGCGGCACGATCCGCTGCAGCATCCCCTCGCAGCAGGGCGGGACGTAGTCCTCGCGGGAGAAGACGACGGCGTCGGCGCCGGTCACGTACGGCTCCAGGAAGGCCCAGGCGGCGCGGCTGTGCTCGTTCTCCTCGTCGGTGCCGACGTGGCAGCGCCAGACCACCTTGCGGCCGGTGGCGGCGATCGGGGCGGCGAGGGCGGCAGTCTGCGGGTCGTGGAGGAAGACGACGTCCTCGGGGCCGAGCGTGGCCAGCACCGCGTCGGCGTTCTCGCGGCCGACCCGCTCGTAGACGGCGCGCTCCTCCTCGCCGAGCGGGCCGCCGTCGCCGGGCGAGCCGTGCAGCATGTTGTGGATCCGCTTGGTCAGCGCGAAGAAATCGGCGCTGCCGGAGATCGTCAGCCACCGCATCCCGAAGCCGAGGCCGCGGGCGAGGCCGACCCAGGAGCGCAGCATCTCGGCGACCCCGCCGCCGGCCGCGGTCGAGTTGACGTTCCAGAGCTGGCGTCCGTCGAGCAGCGAGTGGGCGGTGGCGAGGCCCTCCATCAGCCGAGCCCAGTCCTCGGGGTCGATCAGCGCCTCCATCCGCTCGATCGAGAGCGGCTCGACCGCGACCTCCCTGGCGGCGACGGTGCTCACCGGGCGGCCGCCGTCTCCTCGATCCCGACCCAGACCTCGGTCAGGAAGGAGGACAGCTCGGCGTCGAGGCGGCGCGGAGCGAGCCGCCACTCGAAGATCGAGTTGGCCTCGACCAGGCGGCCGTTCCGCAGCTCTTCGGCGAGCATCCCGGAGTCGCTGAACGGGTGCAGCGGGTCGCGCGGGTGGCCGACGATCAGGGTGGGCTGGGCGATCCGCTGGCGCTCCTCGCGGTGGGGGGCGGTCTCGCCGAGCAGCAGGCCCTCCAGCACCGCCTGCGAGGGCCCGGGCCGTTGCCGGAGCCAGTCGAGGCCCATGTCGACGACGGGGGTGGTGCGCGGCAGGGCCGAGGTGAGGACCGAGGCGACCTCGAACAGCGGCCGGCCGACCCGCAGGCCGAGCATCACCGGAGCGAAGGTGGCGGCGACCGCGGCCAGCGCGTTGTCGAGCACCGGCATCTCGATGAACAGGCCGGCGACCCGCTCCGGGCGGCGCGTCGCCAGCTCGAGGGCGACGTTGGCGCCAAGCGAGGTGCCGCCGACCACCGCCGACTCCAGCTCGAGGTGGTCGAGCAGAGCCTCGACCTGGCGGGCGAACAGCGGCATCGAGTAGAGCCGCAGGTCCTCGGGCCGGTCCGAGCGCCCGTGGCCGAGCAGGTCGACGCAGATCGCCCGGTGCCCGTGCGCGGCCAGCGCCGGCCCCAGCCGCTCATACATGCGCCGGTTCATCAACAGCCCGTGCGCCAGCACGACGACCCGCTCGCCCTCGCCGTACTCCTCGTACTCGATCCTGTGTCCCTCGTAACGAAACTCGCCCATCCCATGCCCCCGGATCCAGATCTGCCGCCGGCCCCGTTGCCGGCGGGATGGATGGTAGGGCAATGAGGGGGCGACGCTCCGTACTGAGCCATCGGACCCGGCCCGACTTCTACGGATGGCGCCCATGCGGGCGAGGGCGACGATTGCAGGGTGAGCACGGCGGCAGAGGAAAGCATCCACCTGAGCGCGCTCGACGCGGCTTTCCTGGAGCTCGAGGAGGCGGACGAGTCGGCGCACATGCACATCGGCTGGGCGCTGGTGTTCGACCCGTTGCCGGGCGGCGGGAGGCCGACGCTGGAGCAGGTCCGGGCCCAGACGGCGGAACGGCTGCAGGCGCTGCCCCGGTTCCGGCGACGACTCTCCTCGCCCCGGGTGGGCGCCCTCTCGCTGCCGAGCTGGGCGCCGGACCCCGACTTCGACGTCGCCAACCTGACGCGGCGGGCCAGCCTGCCGGCGCCAGGTGGCGAGGCGGAGCTGATGGAGTGGCTCGGCGACTTCTTCTCCCACCGCCTCGACCGCGCCCACCCGCTCTGGGAGACGACGCTGGTCGAGGGCCTGGAGGGAGGGCGGTGGGCGCTGGCGACCAAGGCGCACCACTGCCTGGTGGACGGGGTCAGCGGGGTCGGGGTCGCCGCCGTGATGCTCGACGCCGAGCCGCAGCCGAAGCCCGGGTCGCGGGCGTTGGCGGAGCTGGCGGCAGAGGCGGAAGCGGCGCAGCGCGAGGAAGGCGACGGTGGCGTGGTGGAGCGCGTGCGCCATGCCCTCGGCGAGGGGATCGACACCGCTCGGCACCCGCGCAAGGCCCTGGAGCTGCTCTCGCGGTCGCGGGCGATGGCCGAGACGGTGATCCGCGACGAGCTGATCGCCGCACCCCACACCAGCCTCAACGGGCCGATCGGCGGCAGCCGCCGCCTCGCCGCGGTCGACGTGCCGCTGGCCGACCTGAAGCGGGTCAAGGGCGAGCTCGGGGGCACCGTCAACGACGTCGTCCTCGCCGCCTGCGCCGGCGGGCTGGGGCGCTTCTTCGAGGCGCGCGGCGAGGCCGCCGAGGTCGACCACGTGCGGGCGATGGTCCCGGTCAACCTGCGCGAGGCGAGCGAGCGGCTGGCGCTCGGCAACCGCGTCTCCTCGCTCTTCGTCGACCTGCCGGTGGCCGAGCCCGATCCGCGGCTGCGGCTCCAGAGGGTGGGCGCGGCGGTCGACCACCTGAAGCGGACGGGCGGCGCCGCCGGCACCGACGCGGTGATCGAGCTGGCCGGCCTCGCGCCGCCGCTGACCCAGAGCGTCGTCGCCCGCCTCGCCTTCACCCCCCGCCTCTTCAACATCACGATCACCAACGTCCCGGGCCCGCCCTCGACCCTCTACGCGCTCGGCGCCCCGCTGCGCCGGGTCATCCCCCTGGTCCCGATCTTCTCCGGCCACGCGGTCGGGATCGCCGTGGTCAGCTACGACGGCAACGTCACCTTCGGACTCAACGCCGACCGCGAGACGGTGGCCGACCTGGAGGTGCTGCGAGAGGGGATCGAGGCGGAGCTGGAGGCGCTCGGAGCGCTCGCCCGGGCCGCCTGAGCGGCGGGGCGGGGCCGGGATCTGGTCCCGACCCCGCGAGCCGCCACGCTCACGATGTGTCGTCGACTGAGACGCCCACCTGGTCGCCCTCGCCCCAACTCCAGTGTGTGGTGCCGGTGCCTGCTGTCTGGTGGCCGTTGTCTTTTGTCCATCCGGTGCTCGGACCGCTCGCGTATTCGTAGCCCTTCAGTGTCGAGTTGCCGGTGTATTTGCCTGTGTCGCTGGAGGGCAGGAACGA